>JAESGK010000026.1_pt1 | contig 268110 bp, 239 predicted proteins | sample 9269681 | NCBI WGS metagenome assembly JAESGK01 (sample SAMN14515347, study PRJNA621673) | algae metagenome | isolation source: Timaviella obliquedivisa GSE-PSE-MK23-08B and co-occurring heterotrophs from... | place: USA: Grand Staircase Escalante National Monument, Utah | collected 2006-08-15
GTCCAGTAGTCAGATTGCTGGGATATGCTTTACTCATATTGCTTTCTCGGTGCTGCGTGCTTTCTATTCGCAGCTTACACTGAGAGAGCTTTTTTACCGACTAGCTGACTTTTCAAACATCCTCTAAGATCCCGGTTCAAGCTGGTGATTGCTCCAAGATAGCCTCGACTCCTTGCAATCTCGTAGGCTTCCCCCCTAGACAACCGCCGATCGCCCAATTCCTCCCCTTCAGATTGCTCTGCAACAGGCTTATTTTTGCTGTGGCGTTTGTTTCCTTGGGCTTTTGGCTGATGCTCTAGTATTGTCAGGGTTTCAAGCTTTCCCCTTAATTCCTCAACTTCCTGCCTAATGGGGGCTAATGCCTTCTCTATTTGGGAATTTATGTTGCTGGGTGTGGCGATCGGCTCTACGTCTAGACGCTCGTCTATACCACTGAGGTATTGGTCAATGAACTGTTTTAATAAGCTACTAGCGCTGGTATGCTGTTTTGCCGCTACGTCAACGAACTCTGACCAGCGATCGCCATTTATTTTGAAAGTAGCTAGTTTATGAGACATGAAAGTGGTATATACAGGGTATAGCCTAGTCTATACTCAATTTTTCGAGATCGGTTAAACTGTAGTGTAATATCGCAATTTTCTGAACACCCGCCTGCACCCCGCAAGCGGGTGTTTTACTAAACCCAACAATGCTTGACGAACTCGAACTGCAAATACTGAACACAACGCTACGGGCGATCGCGGATTCTAGCGACCCGACAGACCTAGAGTTATTCCAACTGCTCACAGCCGATCAAAAAGCTCAACTTTGGGCGGTGGTTCCAGTCGAGCTCCGCCGAAGCATTCACCAGTTGAAAGGGCGATCGGCATGAGCCTGGTGACTTTCAAGATTTTCGATTCACCTTAAAGGAGAATTTATGGTTCTAACTTTGCCAACTTACAACCCCACGATGGTCGTTAGCGACATCGCTCCTGGCGGCTTCGACCATCCAGCGGGAAAGGGTCTGATTCAATTCAATATCCGCATCCTCACCAGCAGAAATGAGGTCGTTATTGATTTCGGGGAATTCGAGGATCTGATCTCGTGGCGTAACACCATCAGCGTAGAAGGTGCATCAGGTTCATTTACCTTCAGAATGCGAGTAAGCCTGTGCAATGAAGAACTGCTTAAAAAAATCCATCCTGGCTTGGTTGTTGAGGCTTACTGCGCTCGTAACGATGATTCACTCAGGGGTGTAATTCGTGATCCGTCAGTCATCCGAAGCACGATCGCTGATGCAGTTCCAGGGAGGGTAATTAGAACCCCTGAAGATGGCGAAACATCGGTACAGGTTTACGATCCAACAACTGAACCGATATTCCCAACTAACCCAGACCCCGTAGAGGACGCTTATTTAGATAAAGCACCCTATCTGCTGCTGCGAGGGATTATCACCGATTACGGGCGATCAAGCGGTGATGGAGCTAGCTTCCTATTTGTCACAGGTGAAAGCTACGGCAAGCTGTACAAAGATGCTTTTGTCCTCACTGATCTTCATGCTCCCAGCCCGTTTACACAAGCCTTGGAAGTTCGCAAAGAAACTCAAATTGAGGACGGTGCAGCAATCATTTACTACCGATTGTTGCGTGACTGGGTAGAGCATTTCTGGGAAGAAGAAACAGGATGGGAAGCTCGAACCCGACCGATTCCCTATCCTCCTAACTACGTAGCGCGTATCAATAATGAGGGTTCTGTCTGGTCAAATCTTCAGTTCCTAAGTGTGGAAGGATTTTTTCACATGTTCGTAGACCACACTGGGGCGATCGTCTGGGAAAAGCTACCTTACTCAGGCAAAGATAGAGCGCTGATACCTGGGCGGGAATGGGAAGATTTGCCCATGTTGGCGATACCAAGCTGGAAGATCTTGAACTGGAGCGATCGCCTCTCAGAGCAGGGTGTGACCAATTACCTCCGCTGCTGCGCCACTCAACAAGCAAGCTCTGGCGGGCAGGAGCAGGCGGCAGAGGCGGGTTTTATTTACAACATGGGCAGTATTCGACAATATGGTGGGCCTAACAAGAGAGAGTTCTATTTCCCGATTGGCATTCAGGATATTGATAACTGGTACACATCCCCACCTAGAAGGGCGCAACAGGCGCAGAACAACACATTCTTAGACTACTGCGCGATCGAAGCTATCTATTGGTACGATCGCCCCATTCAACGAGTCGGTGTAACAGTGCGCGGTGAGGCAGCATGGCGGATTCATACTCGTGTCAACCTTAAAGAAGATTGGCATTGTCCTGATGCAGTTCCCGGTGAGTATTATGTGGTGTCAGTCACCCATCAGCTTGATATTGAGACTGGAGCATGGAGCTCTGACTTGGAGTTGTTGCGCGATCGCCGTCAGCGTTATCTCGGCATTGGCGTAGGTGCAACCCAGCAGATCGGGAACCTACTTCCGCCGTTGTCTGCGGGCGTGCAGGTCAACTCATTGGATTGGAGAATCGGAGACACGGTGACCAATAACGGCTTTAATTTTGTTTTTCCCGACGATCCAGATATTGAGGTAGACAACCAAGCAGAGCTATACCCTGATGAATACTGGTTTTACGATCGCACATCTAATAAAATCATCAACATCGGTGGTGATGCCCTGGCGTGGGCTAATGAAAACATCGCTCCTAAATTAGGGCAGAATGATCAAGCAATTACCATTCCTAACTCAACCTTGATCACGACTTATCCACCCGTCACAGAGGCGATCGCCCCTTATGGCGTGGTCGATTTAGGGAAAGAAGTATTTGGCGCAAATAATATTTATCAGTTCGCTATTGACCAGGCAGGCAACAGGTTTGTTAACGTTCCGGCTCCAGCATCGGGGCGGGTGGTGCGATCGGAATTCTTACAAGGCTTGGGTAACACGGTAGAGATTCAAGGCGCGGATGCCTTGAATTTTCAGTTGTCGTTACTAGATACGATTGCTGTTCGACCAGGGCAGCAGGTGAACCAAGGGCAAACGATCGGAACTCAGGGCGATAATTTGCGGTTACAGATTCTACAAAATGGCATCCCTGCTGATTCGAGCATTTCGGATACTCTAGCGGCTGACTATCTCAACTTTTTGCGCGGGAATTGATGCCCAGTCATTTGCAATAATTTTCAACGGTTTTTGATTTCTTAGGTTCTGCCCTAAAAAATGATGCTTAAGATTGGCGATCGCGTCACCACTACCAGCGGCAAAACAGGCGTGATCATTCCTTCAGAATGGCTGATGCCCGTTCATCACTTGGTGCATCTCGATGGCGGCTCAAAGCGGTGGATGCTGCGGAAAATTCTTCGACCTAAACAAATAATTAAAGCAACGGCATGACTCCCATTACTTTTAAGTTGTCTGGGGGGATTGTCCCCAAAGCGCGGGCGCGGGTAACTCGTCATGGGACGTTCATGCCGAAAAATTACCAGAATTGGAAGACAGCGGCGATCGTAGATTTTCGGCTTCAGTATGCGGCTCTGGGGCAGGTTGAGGCTTTAGAAGGGGTGAGCGTTGATATCCTTTTGTCAGGTAAGCATTCTCGCCGTGGCGACTTAGACAATATTAGTGGGGCAGTTTTGGATGCCTTGGTTCAGGGTGGCATCCTGCGTAATGACAATTTAATCTGTGTGCTGGCGCTTAGTATCCGGCTGGATTATGGCAAGGCTGAGCCAATAACTCAAATCAACATTGCTCCCATTCTCTGTACTACTGGCACTGGCTGAAACTCTCTAAAATAGAAGCATCACAAGCATTATCACGATCGCACAGGCACCCAATGGCACACAAACTTGATGAAGTCACACTTGCTAAGGTCAAAAAATCTTACGTTAATAATGAAGGCACATTGAGTCAATTAGCCCAACGGTTCGGGATAGGCGAACGGACTCTAAAGCGCTATTCATCTCAACAGAACTGGGAAGGTTTGAGGCTGGCGCGGGGAACTGTCGTTAGTGCTTCAGTGCGCGATCGCGTCTCGGCGGCTCCGGCTGAGTTCGATCCTGCTGAGCTATTGAGGACGGCGATCTTAGATTTGGCGGCATCTCTGCCAGAGTGCCAAGTCAAAAGTAAGGAAAGTGGCGCGGCTGCGATGTCGAGGTTGATAGAGTCCTGGCATCGGTTGAACCCACTAAGTATGAGCGAATTGGCTGATTTGGCGATCGCCACTCCCGGTTTTTCCCCAAAACAGTTTGCCGCTATACTCAGGCAACGATTGGAGCAGGACACCGCGGGTTAATTCGTCACTTGTAAAAACAACAAGTGAGGGTATTGAAGAACCCACCACGTAAAAACCATTCCCTACAAGCTTCTCAAGCGATTTAGAACTGTTTTCCCACCACTACCGAGATTACGTCAAATCGCTTGAATGCCCACCCTGAGCGCATTTATCCAACCGGAGAAGCAAACCGATCGCCCCCAATGTATCTCCACTGGGTTTCTTGCTCAAGCCATTTTTGAACGGGAATGTGATTCCAATCAGCCTGAAAAGCTGCGTTCGCAATGTTGAACCGCTGACAAAGTTGTGGCATGGTGAGTTCCTCGACGGCTGGGGCGATCGCTGTACCATTTCCCAATGAAATAACTAAATTCTCTAGTTGGTTCAGTCGGTCAGAAGTCAGGCGATCGCCAAACGATTCCCCACGTTCTAAAGACTGGATCAATTTTTCTAGTGACTTGACGATTGTCGGGGCATCGCCAGTCCTACAAAGTTCATTAAGCTGCCCGACAGATTCAGCAATCTCATTCCGAACTCGGATCATTTTGCTTAGTTGAGTCGTTCCCATTCTCTAAATCTCCTGCTTCATTTTCTTGGTGATAGCACTAGAGTAAATTATGAATTGCTTATCAATCGTTGTTTTGAAGGTGTTTTCACGATGTTTTTGCAGTTTGGGTGATATCACCAGCTTATGAGTTGCCCTTTTTTCGGGAACGGCGATCGCCCCTAACGAAGTGATGCGGGTTTTATGCCTCTACATGAATTATCTTCATTAATTCATGTAAAATATAGAGGTAGGCAAGCAGGTCCAACTCGTGAAGAAGTACGAAAAGAAGACAGACAGAATTACTAAGCCCGAAGGTAAGGCGGCGGTGATTGGCTCTGAGGATATGGAGAGATTGTTTAGTCATGAGGAGGGCTTTCAGTCCATCCGCGATCGGGCGCTCTTTGGAATCTGCCGTTTCACTGCTTGCCGAATCAATGAAGCTTGCCAGTTGCGCTCTGATGATGTGTTTATGCCCAGCGGCAAAGTGAAGAAGGAGATTATCTTTAGAGCCTCGACGACTAAGGGCGGGTATGGTGGCAAAGCTGTTAAGGTCTGCGATGAGTTGCGCCAACTGCTAGAAGAATATGGGCATCCCGGAAAAGTTCAGTTATTTCCTGGTCGGCATGGTTTAGGGCATATCAACCCTGTCTCTGCTTCCAATATCTTCAAGGAAGTCTGCGATCGCCTCGACTTGGATCACGTTTCCACACACAGCTTCAGACGGACATCGATCAACCGACTGAGAGAAGCTGGGTACAACCTAGAAGAAATTAAGACTGTCAGTGGGCACAAGTCCATGAGTGGGCTGGCGGCTTACCTTGAGGTCACAGACAAAGCTCGTACTGATATGGTTTCCTGCCTTTGAGTTCAGCCACAACAAAGCCCCGACCGATCGCCCAGATGTTGAGGGCTTGCGGCAGCAGTTTGAGCGCATCGAGTCAGTGTAATAAATAAGCCCGTCGATCGTGAGGTCGGCGGGCTGAACTGTTTTTAGGTAGTTCGGTGGGCTAAGGTTGATCAAGAGTCCGTGCGAAGTCTTTTAGAGGATTTAAAACTAGCATCTGAGGATTTGGCGTAAATATTTGCGTCCCCTTCCTCGTCGAGAGTCAAGATAAATACCTGCTCATAACTCTGAAGACCGTCTGGAGTTTTCAGAGTTATATTTCCATTGTTCAGAAGTTCTTCCCAGTAGGTTTGCGCGAGCGCATAAGAACTTCTCTCTTTTTCGTCATAGCAGGACACGATTAGCTGATTATCGAAAACTGCGAACAAAGGATTTTGATTTGCGGGAAGTGTCATGATTTTTTCTCTAATTTAGAAATTGTGCGGGGAAAGAGATGTTAGTTTCAGCGCGATCGCCATGCTTAAGCCGTTACTTTTTGCTCAGTCGGTTGACCCTGCCAGACCTGCAACAATGCAGTCTTACGTTTTGCCGATATGGATCTCATAGGGATTTGCACAAACTGTTCGGGGCGGCGATCGGTCATCCAGCAGTAGAGGCTGTCAGATGTGGGAATGAAGAATAGGCGGCTGTAAACCTCTTCCCCTCGAAACTTTGCATCAAACTCAATTCCCCAAACATCACTATCGGCAATGCTGTAGGATATGCGGCGCGGTGCGATTTTGGGCTGTGCCTGGCGTTTCTCGTAACGTTGTTGTTTAGTCATTGGTGAATTTTCTAACGGTTAAAAGCTTTATCAAACTGCTGCTGCTGTCCTCGATGGACTAGCTCAGTAAGTTTTAGCAATGCCCGATCGTCATATCGGCAGCGGTTCAACAGGATAGCAGTATCAACGGTTGGGGCAACCAACGAAACTGTTTCTCTAAGAAGCTCGCGGGCTTGGGGTGATTCATTTTCCCCTGCTATCCAACCCAGAGCCGCGCTGATAAACAGAGAAGCACTTGCCCAAAGATTCATATTTTCGTTGTCTGGGGAGAACTCTGACAGCGGATGCCACCAAGGCGATCGCTTTAAGCCCATCCCTTCTAATGTTTCGTTGCCTTCGCCCCACACCTCTATGTTTTCGTAGCCAGTGGCAGCGATGGCAGCGATCGCCACTTTAGACAGTCCCACGCCTTTATCTGAAACCCTCATGTGGTCTTCAATCCTTAGTCCTGTAGCGGTGAGCGTTTCAGCCATAATTTCAAAAGCTGAATCATTCATCAGGTGTTTAGTATCGGTGGGCAAGCTCTCTGAAACCTTCTCCCATATCCAGGGATGCTCCTGAAGTAATTCCCCTAACGCATCGTCAACAACTTCTTTGCTGTAACGCTCACTCATTTTGCGGATGCCTTGGGCGATCGCCCCTTCATCACGCCTGGTCACTGCTGGAGTTAGTCGTTTGATGACGACTTGAATCTGTAGCTGTTCGGCGGTCATGTCTTTAAATCCTTGCATGATTGTTTTCTCAAAATAGGGGCAATTGTTCACGGGCGATCAGTGCGATTGGTTCGGGTTTTAGTGGGTTATGTTGCCAGCGATTTAGGCGGCGCGGCTGGGTGGTGATTGTGCAAATCGGCGCGTCTTTGTGTACGTTGGGTGTCTCGTAGTTGGTAGAATTCCGCTTTGATTTGGCGCAATAGTTGGGCATGGTTTTGTCTTTGAGATGCTTCATAGTTGGCAATCCAGTTGTCTAAGGTTTGTTCGTTCATAAGTCACCAAACCAAAAATCTACAAAGCCAATGAGCTAGTTTTTGAGCAACATTTGGAAATTTCCCGAAGCGCTGAGTGCTAACTCTTTTACCGCCTCCTAAAAAGATATGGATGACCCAAATATGTAGCCAGTGCGGTAGGTTCATCCCATGCACTCGATACACCTCTTTGCCCAGCGCCTTGTAGGTGAAATGATGAAAGCTCCATCCCTTCCGAGGCTTCCATTTCTTTCGGGCACGTTGCAGCGAATTGTAGTAGGAATCTGAATGTTTCAAGGCGTTCCTCCTAATATTTTGAAGGTTTGTACTGAGTGAAAAAGATACGGTCAACAGCGGTCTGCAATAGCGGTCTGCACGTACAGCTAGGAGCAGTCAGCAGCAGTCAGCAGGTGCGGGTCTGCAAGCTTGCAGACTCTAGAGGGGCTGCAAGCAGTCAGCAGGTGCAGACCGTTTGATCCTTATGCCTTTGAGGTTGCAGACCGCTTTTGCAGACCGTCCAGAAAAATCGCACGTTTTCATGTCGAATCCTAAAAAATAGCTAGTTACTATTTTTCTAGCTGTGAAAGTAGAGGTGAAATTTCTGGGTATCGGTCAGCACCCATTCGCCAAGCCCATCCTCAACCAATTGCGACAAGTAAAACCGTGCGGCGATCGCATCTAGCTTTAGTCCTTTCGCCTTGAAGTAAGTCAATATTGACCGAACATCAATCACGCCATTCTCGAAGTATTTTGAGCCAGTTGTTTGCATCCAGTTTTGCAGCCTTGAATAAACATCAGGATCAAGCTCGATCGCCTCGTCCCCTGCCTCGTTTTCCGCCACCTTCTCGACTACTAAATCCGACAGTTTGAACCACTCAAACCCAGGCTTAATATCGACAGCTTTAAGCTGATTTAACTTGGCTAAGAACTTAGCGAAGCCCATTAGATCTGGGTAAGAAACCTTTAGCGACTCCGGCAAAGCTTCAAAGGTTTTGGCGACTGATAGCCAGCCTTCCTCATCTACTTGCAACTCGATTGCCCATTCGATAAACGGCTTCAGAGTCTCAGGTACAGACACAGGTTGCACTGTTTCAACGGCGGCGGGTTCATCGACATTTATGGAAATATCAGGCGTAGGACTGCTGTAAAGCTGAGTCATGCTCTGGTTGTGAGCCTCCCCGTTTAACCGTCCTGGATCATGTTTGTATGCCGTGGGCAGCAAAACAAACTCCCAATCGCCCTCAATGTTGGTGAGGGCGATCGCCTGTCCAGTCGGCTCAACCATCGGTCGAATCCTGACGAACTCAGCACTCAGCTTTTGCCGTTCGTCCTTGGAAAACAGCACTTGATTGTTCAGCACTTTACCGATTAAGGCGAACCCATCACCCTTTTCAACCTTGCGACCCAACACCGCGCAGACCAGGGATTGAGCCGTATCGCCATCAATGCCCAACATCCCCATCAGGTTGCCGTGAGCCGTTAGGATGCCTCTGATATTGCGCTCCCTGCCTTGAGTTGCAATGAACTTGAGGTTAGATTTAAGCGTCTCTTCAGGCTTGCGTCCGTATGCGTTGCCCTGACACTTGGCTTGCTCCAAACCGTTGTTAATTTCATCGCACAGCAGATACAGCGGGAACTCTTCATCTCGGTTTCCCAACATCTCTACGACGTTCCCGATCGCCTCAGCCGCAAACTTGTAATCCCGACCAGGCGCGGGGCTGGTGATGAATGACTGAGAACGCTCCAAGCCGCAAAAGTGACCCGTAGAACCCTTGAAGTCAACGCCGACAAAGACTTGCGCTCCATCATATTCCCGGTTAATAGCATGAATGACGTGCCGGATAAACGTTGTTTTGCCCACGCCACTAACGCCACTAACGAGCAAAGACTTATCATTCTGGGCTGCGGCTGCGGCAAGGTCAAGTTCTCTAAACTGGGTTGCAGATTTGCTAGTGGGTAGGGCGATTTTTCCCAACTCAGTGTCCTCACCTTCATCGTCTGGCAAGTCAGCAAAGGCTTCTTTCATTGCCTTCTCAGCACCCTGCATAAACTGTTGACCCGCTGACTGCTGACCTTTAGCAAACTCGGTAAGGTCATAGCGATCGGGGCGCACATGGAGCGGCAGTAGTTCGTAGTTTTGCTGTTGCAGTGCCAAGAATTGCGATTCTAATTCCATTGCCTGCGCCGAGCGGTAAGCTTCCCGGTTCAGATCTTTTCGGAACTCCCGGTCGTCCTCCGCTTCCTCGTCTTCTCCAGCCTGATTCAGCAGCCCTTGAGCCGCCAGCAGTGTTAAGGGAACCGAAGCTCCTTGCATAGCGATTTTTGCCTGATTCGGGGCTTGAATAAAGTATGGGGCAACGCCTAAGCTCATACCTGCTAGAGCCGCTAGAAGGGGATAGGGGCGTTTTCGGTGGAACGTTTGAGCGGCAAGGATTGCTAAAGCCGTTGCTAACTTTGCCGATCGTCTTGTTCGTCGTCCTAGTTCTTCGGAAATCTCCTGAACGGGAATATCTAAACCATTAACGAGTACCATGCCGCGCATCCTCCAAATAAGATTGCCGTCGCCCAAATTGCTAACCCGATCGTCTCTTGTGTCAAGTCGCCCATAGTTACCCGCTCACCACCATAAACTGCATCACTCATGCTGTTGAAGTGGTAGTGGGGGCTGTTGAGTTGAGAGCGATACAGCATCCACTTAAACGCCAAAATCACAGCTTTGATGATTAGCAGTAGGGCGATCGCCCCAATCATCCATCCCGTGATAGGAAACATTGCCGCTAGTCTTACAAGAAAACTAGCGGCAACCGAAGCGCTGAATCTTAGTAGAAACGCTGCTAGTTGCCGCTTAGTCATTGTTCTTATCTCCTATGCTTTTTGCTTAGAGCGTGAACCTTGAAGCATGGCGGCGGGTCGGCTGGCTGATTTGAGTTCAGCCTTTTGCTTCCAGTCATTAGCGCGTGTGACAAGATCCGTCTTGCGCTGTGCCTCATTGCCCATGATCTTGTCGAGGGCAATACCCAAGGCTTGAAGACTAACCCGCAACTCTGCCTCTGCCTTATTTTTGGAGATCTCGCGGCGGATGATTGCCTTTCGCAGATCAGCCAGCTTCTTGTAAAACTCTGCCTCCAGTTCTGCAACCTTTTGGGCGTAGGGCATGATCGAAAGCCCAGCGTTCAGAGATTCGATCCGCTGTTTCATTGCCTCAACTTCATCCTTTGCCGAGCCAGCATTGAAGCCTAGATAATCCCCGTGATCGAGGTTGTAGCCTTGGGGCATCTGTGCCATAGCTGCAAAACCTTGATTGCCATTACCATTAGTCTGATTCGATGTTTTAGACATTGTTCTTTGTAGTGATTGGACTGTGGATTAGATGTCGAACTCAACTGATGAAGCCGGAAGGATGCCCAGTAAGGCGTTCGTTTCGGCTTCATTGTGGGATTGCCCTTTCATGGCTTTGAGTGCCAGTTGTCGGGCTAGAGTCTGGGCTGATACTTCATCATTTCCTGCAAATACAAGCTCACTAACGTAACCATTGAAGTAGCTTTGATATTCGAGGTTGGATTCCTCTTCACCCGTGGCGTAATCGTTTTGGTATTGCATTAGTTCCTTAGTTAATGGGCGGCGGTGGAAGTGGTGGAAGTGGGGGTGGGCTGCATCCAAAAAGCCCGATCAACAGGAGCAAGGCGATCGCTCTTTTCATGGGTTCCCCCTCTTAGATTGGGCGATCGCCTCATATCCTTCCAGTGCCAGCCCTGCGAGAATTAGGCAGGGTGGAATCTTAAATAGTGCGGAGCCTCTAATTGACGGGGCAAAAAAGGAACCCAGCACCACCAAAATCGTGAGGACAGCACCAGCACCACTGACCCAGTACCCCGTCCGAGTCATAGCAGGCTCAGGTTTTGAAACGCGCTCTAGAATGCGCTGAATTAGCATTTACTTTCCTCCAAGATTTGATAGAACAAACTTGATAGCGGTGTTCTGTATAGATGGCTCTAAGCCAGTCTTAAAGCCAATTTCAAAGGCTTTAAGGTGGGTATAGCTGAGAACCGTTAGGACTCCCAAGAGGAACACCAGATTGAGAACCGTTTTGAACGGGTTGAACATAGACCTCCTTAGTTTGAAATGACGTAACTAGACCGCATAAAAACACAGTCATTAGACCGACAAAAGAAACCTTACAGACAATCCCAATCTGTTGACTAGCAAGGGCTTCACGGTATTCCTTTAAGTCACGGTCTTTAACTTTTCGCGCATAACCTGCGAGGTTGTTAATCGCTAATTGAGTCCTAGTTAAGAACTCGTGAGCATTGGGCGGCAAGTCGTTATAGATCGTCACATCCCCTACCCGATCGCTTAGATACTGGAAGTTGGCGGCAAGGGCATCCAGCTCCCCGATCGGTCGGGCGATCGGGGTGGGTTCCCGTGGCGCTGGTATCGGCGGCGGAATGCCCAACACCAGCGGCTTAGGTTTGCGTTTTGTTTTCTCCATCTCTCTCCTAGGCAACTGCCATCAGCCGCATGGTCAGCACTTCCACCAACTGCGGCTTAGTCATTCGGGAATAACTTGGAATGCGGCGCAACTTTGCAAGCTGTTTCAGTTGGCGGATCGTGTGGTCAATCAGCCGCTCATAAAGTGGCTCGGTGGGCAGTAGAGAGAAGGTCAAAGCAGGGGCAGACTTTGGGCGTTCTAGAGTTAGCATTGAAAAAGCTCCTTACTTGGTAGATTCGAGTGAAGTGGGCTGGTTGGGGGCGGTTCTTTCCAGGGAAGCCCCCATCTGATTTGAAACAAGTGAACCAATAATCAACAGGATTACGGTGTAGAAACCGTAAAACCAAACAGCATTCATCTTTTCCTCCTAATAGATTCAGTTGGCGCGATGCCAGAGACGATCAAAGGCTTGACTGTCGATGTCTCCAGCTTCATAGGCATCCATCAAGAAGCGGCGGATAGTTGGCGTTGGTTTCTGGCAGCGGCGATCTGTTTGCTCTTGGCTCCCGAAGCTTCTAGAAGAACTCGAAAGTCTCCCATTCCCTCGATCGCCCCAGAGAAGCAATGCGTCTCGGTAGGCTTTCCCGGCTCTGTTACTCCGCTCTCTTCCAAATACATCACCGTCAATTGGTCTACCAGTTGGGGATAGGCGGCGATCGCCTCGGCTTGCTGCCTTGCCTGAGTTTGGGCAGCACTGACAAGCGACTGAACCAAGTCAGATCCAGCATTAGCGGTTTCAATCACCCGTTCCCGTGCTGTGCCATGGGTGTCGGCTGTAACGATGCCCTTTTGCTCAGTGGCTTCAGTTGGCTGGTTGGGGCGATCGCCCTTTGCCTTCGGAGTGAAACCTTTGCCAGCGGTGGAGCCGTTAGCGGTTGCGTTTAATTTGTCGGTGTTAATAGCCATTAGTCGTTAGTTCCTTTTGAATGATTTGGGCAAATGTTTGAATCGTCTTGCCTCGCCTTAACCAAAAAATGAGACGGGCAAGAATGGTTAAGTCTTCTCTGGAGTAACAGCCGAACTCATCCGGTTCTATTCCAATCTGAGAGATCCACCGCCTCAAAGTGGAGGCTGGGACAATATCGCCTTTGTATTTAGCAAGGGTGATCTGAACTTCTCTGAAGGTGTACAGCGAAGTTTCTAGAACCTCCATTGAAGTCTGTAATACTTGCGCTGCTTGCACTTGGTGTCCCTCTGTGGTTCTAGTGTGGTGCTCTAGTGGTGCGCTCATGGTTGAGCCATCTCTGCACCACTGCAAAACATCTTAAGTAACTAATTTGGAACTGTCAACATTTTTAAGTAACTTAAATGGAACTAATTTTGTAAGTTATGGCATAATCGGCGTATTGAGTGCTGTCAGAGGTATCATTTGCATGAAGGAATTGAAGGATTTGGCGATCAAGGTGACAAAGCGAGTAAACATTTCGTTGAGTGACGGGCTTTATGCTGATCTGGAGGTTTGGGCAGATCAGGAGAAAAGCTCACCTACGGCATTAGCTGGGAGCATTGTCGAAGGTGCGGTTCGTTCAGCGAAACTAAATGGTGTGCTACGAACTAAGAACCCGATCGCTGATTACAGAAGTTTTGTTGGCTTGATTAAGCAGAATCTTTCCACACTTGTAGAGTCAGGAAAGTTTGAAGCAAATCGGCTTAAATATTTGATGGATGGCAACCTTCCAACAGAGGTTGAACTGCTTAGAATAGCTCTGTTGATCGGGGTGTCAGAGGACTATGTTCAAGCGCTTCCAGTGAAAGAGTCCTAGTGGCGATCGCAGCTTTGAGATTTCCTGATCTCACATCGGAATAACCTAAGTCACTTGTTGATCAACAAGTGAGAAGTTTCTGAGCGATCGCAGTGACAACACTAATTAGCACTAATTAGATACAAATTTGATTCAAATACCGCCACAGATGCTAAATTATCTCATCGTCAATAGACAAACGTACTAATGAGGTATTTCAAATGCCCAGAACAAGCCGCGCGATTAGCGTCCGAGTTCCACTGGAGACTATTGAAAAATTGAAGGAAGTTGCTCAAAAAACAGGCTCAACTCAGAATTCGATTCTCAGTAAAGCGATCGAATTGGTACTTGCATTGAGCGGGCAAGTCACGATTTAACAGGTGTGCGATCGGTATCTTGATCAGCTTCAGTTCTGAAAATTAAGTTAAGGAAGGCGATCGCCATGACAACACCAGAATCCCCGCTCGAATTGCTCATGCAGCAACCCCATGAGGTTAGGGTCAATGTGCTTTTGAACAAATATCTGATGCATCATCCCGGTGCACCTGAGAGGTTAAAGGCTTTGGTGCAGAGGGCGATCGTCTGTTCTCAACTAGAGGCAAAGACGAAAGTTTTGTGCTTTGTGATGACCTATGGCTAGAAGTCTTACTTGGCTGTGAAACAAGTAAGGGATAAGTAGAATTCAAAAAAGCAATGAGGACTAAGTGATGATTGCCACAAGTTTTATTCAAATCAGCCAAGAGTCTGCACCTAAATTAGCTGATTCCTTTGAGGAAGGACTATCGACTATCAATGATATCAATTTAGCCTTCGCAGAAGATATGACTTCTGATCAGCAAGACTGGTTTGATGCTGTAAGGCTGAATTTATCGAGGATTGTTGAAGTCCTTCGTTCGACTGGAACAGGAAATATTCCAGAGGGGGAAGAATGGAACACGGCAAGGCAATGGGCTGATATCTATCTCGCTCTTTTCTTGCTTATCGATCGTGGTTTTCAATATATCAAACCAGTTCTTAAGAAAAAATTATCGCCTGGAGCGGCTCTCAGCCCTAACCTTCTGATGGTCGAAATTATCAAAGGACATTCTCTATTCTGGGCAAATTGTTGCTGCGAGGGCAACTACACATTTTCGGTTGCTGCGACAAGGGACGCAATGCGAAAGCTCCGTAAGCTTGACTCCTTAGAAGCCCCCCAGCGGGAACGCGCGTACAAAAAAGTCAGTAAGTATGTGGGCGATCGTTTCGGCTCCGCCAACTTTGAGTTTTTTGCCCCTCATACTGTGTGCGTGATGATTTGCCGCCAGTCTGCGAAGAAGGATAAATCCTTAAAACCGTGGCTTGACCTTTATGACGGATTTATGGATGTTAAATCTAAAAAATTAATCAACGATCTCAGGGAGGGTAAAGCTCAAGGCTTTGGCTTTCGAGCAGGGATACGGCTAACTTCGGCTCCGGGCGGTAGCTATAAACCTTGAACCGAACTTAACAAAACTTCAAATCTACTTGAAAATTTGATTCTCATTTTTATCTGATTTCTAATGAGATCAGAATTCAAAAACGAAAACCGCCAACGCCGTCCCCCAAGACATAACGCTAACGGCTTTTCTTATCCACTTCATCATCAGCCCCAGTAATGGGTCTGGCTCAAATTGCTATGAAAATCATAACGCACCCAAAGCAGAAAAATCAAAGATTTGCTCTCATTAACTACCCCAAGTCTTGCTCCCAATGCCGATCGCGGCTAGTGGCTGAATACACGTTGCCGAGAAATCGATCGCACTGCGGTGGCGGTTTTTGCACCACTTGTGACAGATGGGTGGAGATCGGGGGGGTAGCACGATGACACACCCGCTAGAACCACACCTTGATAAATTTGAGCGAAGCTCCAAACCTGGAAAATTTAATTGCCCTGCTTGTGGAGGCAACAATTTGTCAGTCAACGCCACGACCTTTGCGCACGAGTGCTATGACAACGGCTGCACGGCTCGGCAAATCCTAGATGTGATTGCACCCCTCCAGCCGAACGATCGCCCGATGGTAAGTCGGCAGATCTTGAAGAAGGCAACGATTGAAGCTCCAATACCACAAGGTCTTTGCCTAGAAATTCCAAGGCTTGCTGATATTCCTAGCGATATCCCAAAGCCTTTTAAGCGCAAGGATCATAAGCATGGAGAAGTGCTAATCACGCGCTACCCTTACTCAAACTCTCAACATGCCGAAAGGAAGCAGTGGGATGACGCAACAAAACCTAAAGGTTATGACAAAGACTTCCACCCCTACCACCGAAAAGGCGATCAAGTTGTTTGTGGCAAGGGTACAGAGGCTTGGGGGGCTTACCGCCTTGAGGAAGCGATCGCAGCTTCCATAGCTTCAGGGAGCAAACTAATTCTGTCTCAAGAGGGCGAAACTTGTGTTGAGTTAGGGCGATCGCACTGCATTCCATCGTTTACCTTCCAAGGCGGCAGTTGGTCTGGGAGCGATGTCGCTGTCGTGGCGGCACGAATCAAGGCAGAGGGAATGGTCTGGGTTCATATTGAGGACAATGATGCTGCTGGGCAAACCAAGGCTCAAAAACTTAAAGAGAAATGCGCTGAAGCAAAAGTTCCTTTTATTGCGATCCCAATTACCTCTATCTGTCCCGAAGTTCCAGAGAAGGGAGATCTAAAGGAATGTCTTGAATTGGTAGATGTGGAAACGTTCGTTTCACTGCTTTCCAAAGCAATCCAAAGCGCGATCGCCATGCCTTCGCCCAATGCTAAGGCTGAGGTCGGCAGCGAACCGAGACAGGTAGGTGAGACGATCGCGCTACCTTCATTGAGTGCAGAGCCTTGTGATCCGTACCGTCTCACCGATGCGGCGGCAACTCTCGATCACCACCTGAACATTCATTTGTTTAAGCAAGGAACAGGAGCCTACATTGTCATGGAGGGAGCTTTTTTCTGGTGGAATAACAATTTGGGTGTATGGGAAAATCAGCCCGACGACATAATTAGGCGGTTGGTTGCAGATGAGTCTAAGAAGGTCTACGCTTCACGGATTGTAAAAAACGGTGATGGCTTTGAGGAGCGAAAAACGTTTAAATATGCGACACATCGGAACGTTACTAGCGCGATCGGATACAACCGAGATCAGCTAGCGATTTCTAACTCTGAACGAACTTACAATGAGTCGTTGATTAATTTTACAAACGGGGTTCTTGACGTTGGAACCGGGGAGTTTCGGGCAGAGCACCGAAGAAATGATTATCTGACTCATCAAATCCAATCCCAGTTCCAGCCTGGTTCTGAGTGCCCGGAAGCATTTTTAGAATTTGTTAAAACCTGCTATGGACTAGATCAACTCGACACTATTCAAGCAGTCGTTCGATATTACATTGACTTCACTTTGCCCTATGGCAAGTTCGTTCATTTGGCTGGAAAATCGGGGACGGGTAAAGGCGTTCTGCTGCGGTTCCTATCTGATTTGCATGGCAGCTTTGCGAAAGGGTTGGGTGAGGATTTCGAGGCTGTATCCAAAGCCGAAACTCGTCACCAATACCTGACAGGCACACGAATAGGAGCATTTCCCGATATCTCTTCAAGTATCGGCAAGCTTGGGGCATTTTACGAATTAGTAGACAATGGCTCCCTAACTGGTCGTCCACTGTTCTCGTCATCGGGTTATCAAAAAAGGTGGAACGTTCGCTTTTTGACAGCAAGTACCCAAGAAATTCAATTTGAGGATTCTAGCCGGGGATGGGAGCGGCGATGCTTCCCGCTTCAAACGCTCGATAGGCAAGGCGTTGAAAATCCCGATTTAGAGGCGGGTGTACAAGCCTGCATAGGCGAAGTAGTTTCTTGGGCGATGTCGATGGAGCGATCACGGGTTCAAGAAATTTTGTGGCAAACTACGCCACAAACCCAGGAGCTTAGAGATGCACAGGCGATCGCGTCGGATTCGGTTGCCTCGTTCATCGATTTTTGCCTTGCTCCTGATAACCAAGGCGTTCCGATTTCCAAGGCAATTCTTTATCGCCAATATGCCGCTTACTGTGCGGCTACTGGACTAAAACCGAAGGGATACATGAGGTTCTGTACAGTTATGAAAGCGTCTCTAGGCAATCGCTTTGAGACTGGCAGGAGTAGCAGAATCGTAGACGGGAGCAAAGTAAATGTTCCAGCTTGCTTCTCAGGATTTAAGCCTATCAATAGGCTTTTTACCCCTCGCAATGCTGGCAGCACGATCGAAAATTCGGAATACGATTGTAATCTGAAGCATCTATCAGAAGGAGGCTTGGGGCTGTTCCGCGAGGCGATCGCCCCCACGGTCAAGGAGGTTGAGCCAGAACAGGCGCTTGCTACCGCAGAACAGCCGGAATCAATAAAATGGCAGCCTAAGATCGGGGATAAAGCATGGATCTGGCAATCTGAAATCAATGCTTGGCAAAAAGGGGAGATAACTGCTTTACCTGATCGATCCAACAATCGCTGGATAGCCATGATCGAAAGCTCAGGAATCGAATGCAACGTTTACAATATTTCCCATTTATCTCGCTTTGAAACGGTAGCAACGGCATGATAAATTCGGATTCTATTAAAAACCCTAGGACAACTGCTGAGACTAAGACCCAGAAGCAGTGGTTTTTCACGTCTGATGCTGCAATCGAGCTTGATTTGCCTGCCGAAAAACTGAGAGAGTTGTACAGAAATGGAATGTTTCAGATGGGCTTTCATATTCGAGATGTTTCTGCTCCAAAATCGAAGCGTCCAACTCTGCAATTTCATGTGGAACGCTGTTCAAAGCAACTAGAAACCCCACCCGAAAAACGTAAGCAGTACTAGAAATGACATTAGAAGAAGTTAATGCACGTCTCAAGGCGGCAAAAATTGGCATATCCATTGAATGTAGAGGCGATCGCCTGTCGCTCCGTGGCACGCTCCCACCTAAAATTAAACTGGGAGAGACGAAAACCAAGCAAAGAACTATCCCTCTTAAGATTTACGCTAACCCCGCTGGGTTAAAACGGGCAGAGAAAGAAGCGCGGAAATTAGGGGGGCAACTAGGTTGTAAAGAGTTCAATTGGGACGATTGGGAAGATGAACCCGAACCTGATCAAGAAACGGTTTCAAGTTGGGTGGAACGCTTTGAGACAGATTATTTTAATAGGCGCTCACGCACTCCAAAATCAGAAACGACATGGCGTACAGATTACAGGCAACCGTTTAGCCAGTTGCCTTCTGATGCTTTGCTAACGGCTGAAACGTTGCGTCAGTCAATCCTTGAGACAGAACCCGACACACGCAACAGACAGCGGCGTTGTATGGCATTGGGGCTGTTAGCCAAGTTTGCGGGTCTAGAGCTAAATGCAACGGCTCTGAGAGGTGATTACTCACCGAAGCGCGTTAGTCCTCGTGACTTGCCCACCGATGCAGAGATCAGCCAGTGGCGCGATCGTATTCCTAACCTGCGCTGGCAGTATGCTTTCGGTCTGATGGCTTGCTATGGCTTACGCAACCATGAGCTATTCCACATTGACTTAGAGAAGCTGAAAACCAATCCAGTTCTAAGCCTGATTGATGATAAAGACGGCGGCGGAAAGACGGGCGCTAGGCGGGTATGGGCTTGCTATCCCGAATGGTGGGACAAGTGGCAGTTGTGGAACGTTGATCTATTGCCTCAAGTCACTGGGAAAACCAACTCAGACTTAGGCAGTCGAGTAACCATAGCGTTAAAACGATATGGGTTTTACAAGCCCTACAACTTACGCCACGCTTGGGCAGTGAGAACGCTTGAGTTTGATATCCCTGTGGAACTAGCAGCGCAACAGATGGGACATAGCCTCAAAGTCCACGACGAGTCCTACCACGCTTGGATCTCAGACGATGTGCATCAACGGGCATTTGATCGAGCTATGCAGCGTCCCGATCGCCCACTAGCGCCCTAAATTTGCACTAAATTAACCCGATTATTAAGCCTATTTCAATGCAGTTTGGTACATTTGTTCATCAGTAAAAGGCTTGTTTTATAAGGGTTTTAGCCTGTATCGCCCTGGTACAGGCGTTTTACTATGGTGGACTGAAAATCCTCGTGTCCGGAGTTCAAGTCTCCGTCCTGGCATTTAACCAAGGTAAGCAAAGACCCTAGTCGTAAGCGATTTGGGAATTTTTTCTTAACCAATCTACTCTTAAGCTTAACCAATCTACTCTTAAGGGCGATCGCTACTCTGATTTCTGCGCCATTCAAGCGTCAAAATGCAATGGTTTGATTCTAAGCTTACGGAGTATGGGATTCAATTCAAACTAGAGAAGGCAACGATCGCCCTCACCAAACTATTTATGCTGACTGCTACTGAGCTAAAGTTAATCTGAATAGCCCCCCACTCAGAAGTCTACAGAAGATGAACAACATTACTCATATCGGTTTAGCGCCTGAAAAAACGCCTTGGGCAATTCGCTGGCAGTCGATCGCCCAAAACCGCATCTGGCTCATGCTGTTGTTAGCCGCTGGTAGTGCTAGCAGTGTGGTTTATCCCCATCCGCCGCTGGTGGCATTTGGGGCGATTGCGGGAACGACTCTTACCCCTCAAAAAGCGCTGGGAGCCACAACGGTAATATGGCTAGTCAATCAAATTTTCGGCTATGGGTTACGTCAATATCCTCAAACCGTTGAATCTCTGGGTTGGGCGATCGCTATGGGCATCGGGGCGCTGCTGATTACTGGTTTTGCCTCACTCAGACCGCAGTTTAGTCAAGCCACGTTTAAAGGTCATTGTCTATGGGTGCTGGCGATCGCGGTGGCGGGATTTGTGATGTTTGAAGGAATTATCTTGTCATTGGGTTTTCTGCTCACAGGCAGCCATGTTTTCACCTGGGAGGTTTTAGGGAGTTTGTTCACCAAGGAAGTGATTTGGACTGTGGCTCTGACTGGTGTTTATGGTGCGATCGCCCGTCATAGCCGTTAGATCACCGACTGTAACGGTGAGGTTCTTACGCGAGAGTTTTGTGGCGATCGGACTCTGTTGAGGGGGCAAGTGCGTTAGCCCGGACAGCGCGGAACATGCCAAAGCGACAAAGACCTGCACCAAAAGCTAGCCGCATCAAAAGAAGAGTTGGGACTTCTCGTAAAGACTTAATAAAACCGGAAAAGCCGAACTTTACTAATCCTGTAGGTCGAATAATTCCTTGCCAAATAGAATCAATCCAAGACGGCAGGGTTTGTGGAGTCCAGTCTGCCGTCGTCACCAAACCTTCAACGAATCCCGTTTTTGCCAAAAGTTCAGAAAACCCTTCGATGCTAGAAAAAGCGGGATGCGACCACTGATCGAGCAGTTGCTGCATGACTGGGCGCTCCCAGAAATTAAGCGGAATTTGGCGATCGTCTCTCTGGTTCCAATCTGCCATGACCATAATGCCGCCGGGTTTGAGTACTCTCATCAATTCTTTAGCAAAAATGGCTTTATCTGGCATGTGAGGCCCCGCCTCAATTGACCAAACCACATCGAAGCTGGCATCTGGAAAAGAGAGCGCCATTGCGTCATCGACCTGAAACTGCGCATTGAGTTCTGGGGGCGTTAACTGCTGGGCACGACTCACCTGCTGAGGACTAATGGTCACGCCTGTGACTGCAAATCCGTAGTCCTCTGCCAAAATGCGGCTGCTCCCCCCGATGCCACAGCCCACATCCAAAACGGTGGCGTTACGGGGCAGTTGATCTAGCCCGCCCCAACGCACCATTTCATGAACAAAGTCAGCCTTTGCTGTTAAAAAATCTTTCGGTCGAGGTGGCGAACCATAGTGCCCCAAGTGGATGTGTTCACCCCAGTAAAATTCCAAAATACCGTCTTCTGTCCATTGGTCGTAGGAATTGGCAACGGAGTCAGAGGATTGATAGCGGCGGGCAGTTGCTAAGTAAAGGACAATGCCGACCGTCGGTAGGGCAAGGAGCAACCCAAGGGTGAGAAATAGATTCATTCAGAGCGATTGTTGAAAGAGGGGCTTATTCAATATATCAAACTGCATGGATGACCTCGATCGCTTTCAAAAGAACCTTAAACCTAACATGGGTTCCGAGGTCACAGAAATAGGATAAGCGAGAAAAACAGGCTGAGAAAAAGTTACCGAGTATTAAGTGACATGAGTATTGATGTGGCATTCTGGAATTTTAGAGGCTTTAATTGGAGTACCTAAGAAGGGTTCAGGGCGCATGAGTCAGAAGTGGCATAGAGCTAATTGGAATTACTTCACCGCCTGGTGAGCCTTACTAGGAGCACTTTAAACATGACAGAGAATCATTGGGTTCGCTGGAATGCCAGACCAGACTATGATCGCTGGCAAGGTATTTTAAGCACCTGCGCGATCGCTGGGAGTTGGCTGTATCTCAATCGCTCGGTGCTGGATTGGCTAGCACAGACCTTACAAGAAATTTCGGTATTTAATGGATTAATGCTAATAGCCGGAGGCTTACTCCTGCTGGGTTTAGGTATTTATTATCGCCAACAGATTCAATTTTCGGCACTGACCCTTCGGGCTTTACCATTGGCAATCATGCTGGGCTGCGGAATCGGGGCGATCGCTACTCGTTGGCTCATTGCCTTAGAACAATTGCCTGTTGTGCTATTTGTTTCAGGCACTTATGGCATGTTGGGCTTATTTCTTGCTCCTGTTACTTGGCGTAAAGGCTTACCTGTAGGCGTGGCGATCGCCTGTTTGTTTCCCTTTGGGGTGCAGTTTAGTACCGGGTTAGGTGCGCCAGCGCGGGTACTCACTGCCTATGTTGTGGAATTTGTTCTGAACCTCTGGCACGTACCCGCTATTTCTACCGAAGATATTATTTTGCTCGATACGGGCGTGGCATATGTTGATAGTCCTTGCAGCGGGCTGAAAAGTATGTGGACAGGAACGTTGTTTCTACTGGCTGCAACTTGGCTTGAGAATCGGGAAATGGGATTGCGTTGGCTTGTCGTCGGTGTGGCTAATTTAGGTTTTTTGGCGATCGCCAATACTGCTCGCATCATTACCCTCGTCGTTCTTACCCACGTTCTCCATCAGCCTGCTCTAGCTGAGATGCTCCATGTGCCTCTGGGGTTAATGGGTTTTGTGATCGCTAGTTTAACAACTTGGGGCTTGTTGCGCTGGGTTCCGCGGCAGCGAAGCATTACCGATTCCAAAAATGTTGATGCTGAGGAAAAGCAGTATCAGCAAAAGTCTCACTATTCTTCGCTTCAAGCCATGCTCATTCTCATGACCAGCCTTCTAGCACTGACGTTAATTCCTCACCCTCAACAAACCCCATCCTCCACAGTAGATTTGTCAAAACTTGAGTGGTCTACTTCAATCCAAACTCAGCCGATCGCGCTAAATCCTTACGAGCAAAAATTCTTTGCCAATTACCCAGGTGTCACCACTCAAAAACAACAGTTTAAATTCCAAAACTTAACGGGTTCTGTCGTATTGGTTGCCAGCCCCACGTGGCAAGCGCACCATGCACCGGAACTGTGCTTAACAGCGGTTGGATATCACATTGATCAAATGATAGGGAAAGCCTTAACGCCAGCCATAAGCGCACGCTGGTTAACCTTAAATGGCGGTCAGAAAACTTCAACTTACTGGTTTCAGTCTGCAACTCGAACCACTGATGATTTTTTTGTGAGGTTCTGGGGCGAGGTCTTTCGCAAAGATTCAACTTGGACACTGGTTTCTCTTGTATTTGACCAGTCTCACAGTGCCGATGAACCTTCAGTTCAGGCGTTTCTAACCCTAATACATCATGCATTGGCACAAATTCAACCCGTGGGAGAGCAATCATGAGTTCGGTATCTCTCATCCCTAGAAAGGGATTGACCATTCTATTCAACATCTTTTTCTGGATATTTAATGCTTCCCTGCTCCTTGTCATTTACATCGGCATTTTGCCCTTTTTAGGAATGGCGCTGATTAGTGACGCGGCGACCGGTCAAGTTCCCTTAAACTTCTTCATTCCTTTTTTTGGTCTGATAGGTGTTCCAACAGCCTGTACGATCGCGGGTTTTAAGTCCAACCAAAAACTTGCGTCCTTGTCTCTCTTCCAGTTATTTTATGGCGTAGAAGCACCGCTACTGTTGTGCTGTTTATTGCGGTTCTTTGTGCTGCGAGACTTAACGCCCGCCAGTTCTTTTTTGCTGGTTACAGGATTAGTCAGCACGATCGCCACAACTCATTGGCTTGTGAAAGGACGCGATCCTAAAGCGAAGGCAAGCCTTTGGCATTTAATCGGGCTAAGCTTGATACTTTTGCTATCGATTTATTTAGTAGCGATCGCTCTTTTCTTCGTCCCACCGTTCCTTCAATTTATTGCAAACTATTTACCGATTGTGCTCATTTACAGTCTGATCATGTTCCCGTTAACGCTGCTCCTAGCTGGACTAGGAAGCCTGCCGTTCGGAATGTTGTGGGTTTCTGGGCAAGGTTGGAGACAGACTTTTCGGGCTACCACTGTTAGATACGGCACCCAGAAAGTTACTGCGTTAGTGATCGGGCTAGCGATCGCCTGGATCATCATCTTAATGACTCTGCAACAACAGCCGCAAATCCAAGCTTTTGCACTCCTCGAGAACCCGCCTCAGAGTGAAGGCGATCGTCAAGCTCTGGTCCAAAAGTCAGGTGTGATTCGCAAAGGATTACTGAACGCCTACCTCAGCGCTTATCGCTATCCTCGGATCGCAGATACTTCTATTTATAATACCTACCGTCAAGACTTAAAGCTACCAGAAGAATCTGCCCAGGAAATTCAATCAGCCTATAACGTCCTAACTCATCCGTTTCAATATGGCGGCACTTACGAAGACCGGGAAAAAGCCGAAAAGCTATACGCCCAATTTTTTGACACTCCCATCATTCGGGGAGAAAGCGCCGTGATTCAACGCGCCCTAGCCTCAACCTTTAACCGAGGAGAAGCCAAGGCAGGTCTACTGGATGTCAATGAACGACGAGTGCACATTGCAGAACAGCAGGTTAACATCAAACCTCAAGGCGATTGGGCAGAAGTTGAACTTTACGAAGTGTACGAGAATCAAACCTTAGATCAAGAAGAAATTCTTTACTACTTTTCATTACCCGAAAGCGCGGTTGTCACTGGAATCTGGCTAGGCAATACAGCCAATCGTGCTGATAGTTTTCCCTTCCAAATTTCTACTAGAGGAGCAGCCCAGCAGGTCTATAACCAAGAAGTATCTCGTCGAGTCGATCCGGCACTACTCGAGCAAGTGGGATCACAAAATTATCGGTTGCGGGCATTTCCAATTCCAGCTTTTGGGAACGGCAAAATGCACCTGTGGATGACTTATAAGGTGATGAAGCAAGATACAGGCTGGATCATGCCAAAGTTGAACGAACGGCGGAACGTTTATTGGACAGATAAAACCCAGCGCAAAGTTAATGGCAACGCTGTTGCTAAGCAGGATCAGTGGCTGCCCACTGCTATCTCGGCAAACAATGCTCAACCTATAGCCCACCAATTTACGTTACCCAACGGCGGCAATGTTTTAGCGAAGCCTTTTGCTAAAGATCGCTACAGCCTTCCGCAAGGCGATCGCATTGCCGTGGTGCTAGACGGTTCGTACAGCATGAATTCCCACCGTCAGGAAGTTGAAAAAACTTTCCAATGGTTAAAAGCACAGATTCTTCCAAAAAATCAACTAGATCTATACCTGACGGCTAGCGCTCCGGCTCAACCAATTCAATGGAACGGCATGGACAGTTTTGATGCCGCCCAGGCAACTTTCTACGGCAGCTTAGAGCCTCGCCAAATGCTAGAACAGTTCCAAAAACTGCGAAACACAACGCCCTATGATGCCGTTCTGCTCATTACCGATCGCGGCAGCTACGAGTTGACAGAAAACAACAAAACCGCTTTATTGATGCCTGCTCCGCTCTGGCTCCTCCATCTAGACGGACTACAACCCGCTTACGATGATGCCACCCTGGAGGCAATTCAAAGCAGCGGCGGCAGCGTCTCTACTGATGTGCAAGAAATAATGCAGCGAATTGGGACGCAGCCTACTTTGGGCAACGGCACTTCGTTATTAAGCGTAGTAGACCACTATGCCTGGTTCCTCAGCAAAACGCCAGATTCATCTGCTGAAACCGATGAGGCGTTCGCCCCGATCGCGGCTCGTCAATGGGTCACCCAAGTCAGTCAGTCTATCAAGCCCGATCAGCTTCAAGAGCTAGACGCGGTACATACCCTGGCAAAACGCTATCAACTGGTCACACCTTACTCATCCATGATTGTGTTGGTGAATGATCAGCAGAAACAAGACTTGAAGAAGGCAGAAGCAGGGAGCGATCGCTTTAACCGAGAGGTCGAAGATCAGCAGTTGCCACAGCCCAGTACGTTTGGCGATATTTCGGCAGTGCCGGAGCCAGCAGAGTGGATGTTAATGGGAGTTGGAGCCCTACTGTTAGGGGTGGTTTATCGCCGTCAAAAGCAGCAAGCTTCAGGGTTGTAAATGATGGGTGAGGCGATTAATGTTTCTGCGCAAAATGCTCTAGCAATTCTCGGTGCAAAAATCGAGAGCGATCGCCTCTCATAACATAACAACCAAACCGATACACTTGCCGCGTAAACTTTTTAGCAGATCAGAACTCTGGATCGGTGCAGCTAATTTGCTTCAGTTTCGCCTGTCGCTTGCTGAATCTTCTGCTCTAAAACCTTTTCCCAATTGGGATCATCGGGATGAATGGTAATCATGCGTCCTGATGCTTTGGAGCGATCGATATAAACGTGAAAAGCATTGGTATCCTCTCGATGAACCAAAACATAATGACGTAATTCATCAAGATTCATGGATTCAAAATTGGCTTGTGTCATGGCTCGTACCTTCCAGTTGGCTTGATCTCGAAGTCGAGGCTGTCTCCGGCAAGCACATACAAGTTGCCAGTCCGCTCATCGATTCTAACGATTTCAATGGATCTATACTGCCATCCAGAGTAAATCACATTGGTGAGGCGGTAGCAGAGGCGATAAAGCCCCTGAGCTTGCTCATTATTGGGTTTCATTCTTGTGTAGCTTAACTGAGAGGATGTTTGAAAAGTCAAAATTGTGACCCGAACCGCCCCCTAAATCCCCCATTTTGGGGGACTTTTAAGCCACTTCTTGTTCAAAGTCCCCCAAAATGGGGGATTTAGGGGGCGAGTGTAAGAGGCTTTAATACTTTTCAAACATCCTCTGAGCTTACTGATAATAGCGGTTTGGAATCAACTTACGGCACTGATTCGATAACCTGAATTCTTGTCTTTAAAGTTCCGCGTTCCGCGTTCATCATTTCAAAACCCCATCCACTCCCTACTTCCTACTCCTTTCCGCAAAATGTTCTAGCAATTCCCGGTGCAAGAACCGATATCGCCCGCCCACCCGTTGCAGCAAACGGCGCTCGACGCAGTAGTTAAGGAAGCGCGCATAATGCCACGGGGCAGATTGGTTACTGGTAAGGATGAGGCGGAGGCAGAAGTGTTGGATAAAGGCAACGCCACCTAGGGTAAAACCTAGCACTATAGAAACCGCTAACCATTGGGGGATAAGGATAATGGACAAGTTTTGTAGAAGTGCTCCAGCAATCATGTGCCAATCTTTTCTTTTGCCAATTCCGTCAGCGATCGCTACAGGAAAAGACACAAGAATTACACCGCTTATATAGGAGAGCAGGATTATCCAAAGTGTGCTTTGGAGCGAGTTCCAAATGCCTTGGTTTGGGCGCAATCGTACCTCTAAGTCTTGCTTCATCCCGACAGTCATTCCAAAAATCAGTCCTATACTTACCCCAATCATCAACCCACTAACTAACCCAAAAAACACCTCCACAAACAGCAATGTAATGAGATGTGCAAAAGTTCGTTCTCCAGACAGTCCTATTATTAGGCTCAGAAACTGTCCAGCAAGCACCCCAAGAAGCAGCCCAAAAGGCAACCATTCTTTTAGACAGCGCACAATTTCTCGGCGTGCTTCGCGCGACATCCAAGTTCTAAAAACCCCTACGGTCTCAATCTCAGAAAACGCATTAATTAACCCAAAAGGTAGCCCAATCATCAGCCCGCCAGCTATCAGCCCACCAGTTAGCCTGTAGAGCAACCCAGCAGTTGGTGTAATAGCCAGCATAAAAGTCGGCACGCCAGTTATCCCAAAAATCAGCATAGAAGTTAAGCGATACTGCAACTTCTGATTCCTTGTATCCAACCACTCCGGCTGTATCCGCTCAAGCAACAATTCCGTCTGAAAACTCTTCTTTAACTTTCCCGCTAACCACTGCAAATAATGCTGTGTCTGCGCATACTTCGGCTCCGACTCTAGGGCTTTATACGCCCACTCCTTTCCCTTCGCCCCCCGCAGATTCCACTCTGCCTTTCGCATATCCCAACTCAACCGTCGCTCAATATATGCTTCCAATAACTCCGCCTTAGTACCAAACGATCGCCCCTCATAAGCCACCGCCGCAATGCTCAACAGCAATGGCACCCGCAAAATCCCCGGCTTCCCTGCCTCATCGTTTTCCAACATTGCCCCCATCTTCGGCTGCGTCTCTAACGCCTCCCAAAACTCCCTCTGCCCCACATTCAACAAATACCGCCGAATCTGCTCATCTCCCAACGGCTCCAAACTCACTGCTCCAGCAAGCTGCCCCAACGTTGCTCCTCCCTCGCGGTATTCCTCACCACGGCAACACACCACTAGATGCGGATAGGTAAACTGCGCCACCAATCGATTGATCGCAACAATACACTTCTGCTGACGCTCCAAGCCCAACTCATCCAGCCCATCCAGCAGCGGCAGCAACAGCTTATCTTTCAGCCACTGTTCGCTTTCTTTGGGCTGAATGTTAAACATCTCCTTAAGCTGCACCTTCAGCCAATCCCTAATTGGCTGTTTGTCATCCTTCCATGCCGAAAGCTCAAAAATAATCGGCAGCACTGTCCCTGGTGTAGCGATCGCCCCTGCCAAAAGCTCCTGCGCCAATCCCAACAGCGTCGTCGTCTTGCCCGCCCCCGGATCACCCAAAATTAAGAGTTTGCGCTGAGCTTGGCAAAACACCTTCAGCATGGGTTGAGCAGCCAAGTCGGTAATGCCATCCGGTGTTTCTAGTTTGCGGCGCGGTTTTAGGGGAGAGCGATCGACCTGTTGCGGTTGCTCCAACATTGCCAGCGGAATCAATACATCATCATTCAGAACATCGTCTAAACGCTGTTGCACTTCCGATCGCACCGCTTGCAGCAAATCCCGCTGGCGATCGCTCCATTTTTCAATTCTTTTAGGAAACGCCTCCCGAAACATCACCGCTAAATCAACGTCCTGCGTCTCTGGCTGCTCACCCGGAAACGGTACGCGCTGGACTGGCGGATCACTTCCAGGAAAATTTGGCTTTTGTTTGGGCTTTGCGCGTTCTTTCAGGGCTTCCAAAACCCTCAACTGTGCTGTTGCTTCATCTAACCCAAAAATGTCTACACGAGTGATTAAACTCAGCATCCCTCCTGGTTCACAAGGGCTAACCCGAACCGTTAATAAACTACGGTTTTCGCCTGTCGGATCTTTAGCAAACGCCGTTGTCCATTCCGATTGTGTATACGCCGCTTGCAAGTAGTGATCCGATAAAACAGCGATTGTTTTATGGCTCTGCTTTGCAGCTTTGTCCATTTCCAATACAAAGTTGCCCCCCGGTCGGAAATCCCAGGCATCAATAATAACTGAGTAGCCTGCTTCTTCTAGCGTCCAAGCCAACCATTCCGCCCAAGGGCGATCGCCCTGGTTGTAGCTAATGAAAAAATCTTTAGTCGATGGTAGCATTCAGCTTTCGGGGGTAAGGAAACACAGTCCTTAAGATCACCCTAATTTTAGGGATAGAGCAGGATTTTGCCAAGAATTCTACATCAGCCCCATTCCCAATCCTCACCCTTCAGCTTTAACGAGGTAAATGGTTATGGGCGATCGCCAAATCCAACACCACCTTTTCATACACCTGGTTCAACTTATGCCGTCCCTACAGGCATCCCCAATAAATCCTCAATCCTCGGCATCTCTTCTAGCGAAATCACCCGCCCCTCATCTTCAAATCCCGAAATTTCATTAAAGTTCAGGTAGCGATATAAATCTGCCGCAAACGGATCAATCTTCTCCGCCATCACCTCCAAATACTCCGCCACTGTGGGAATTCGTCCCAGCAGTGCACAAACTGCCGCCAGTTCAGCAGAACCCAGATAAACCTGAGCATCTTTGCCCATACGGTTGTTAAAATTGCGCGTTGACGTTGAAAAGACCGTCACGCCATCGGCGACCCGCGCCTGATTGCCCATACACAGCGAACATCCTGGCATTTCCGTTCGGGCACCCGTCGCCACAAAAATGTCATACATCCCCTCTTCGCGGAGTTGCTTTTCGTCCATTCGGGTTGGAGGCGCAATCCACAGTTTTGCCTTCGCCACGCCTGCCCCATCTAGCACCTTTGCCGCCGCCCGATAATGCCCAATGTTGGTCATGCAAGAGCCAATAAACACCTCATGAATCGGGTCGCCCGCACATTCCGACATCAGCTTAATGTTGTCAGGATCATTCGGAGCGGCAACGATCGGTTCCTTAATATCGTCCAAATTGACCTCAAGGATTGCCACATATTCCGCATCAGCATCAGCTTCTAGCAAAATTGGGTTTGCCAACCACTGCTCCATCTTGACTACGCGCCGCAGAATGGTACGGGCATCGCCATAGCCGCGCGCCGCCATATTTTTCAGCAACGCCACGTTAGAACGCAGATATTCCGCCACGGTTTCAGGACTAAGTTTGATGGTGCTGCCTGCACAAGAGCGCTCGGCAGTGGCATCGGTTAGTTCAAAGGCTTGCTCTAACTTCAGGTCGGGCAACCCTTCCATTTCCATAATTCGCCCAGAAAAGATGTTTTGCTTGTTCTGCTTTTCTACGGTTAGCAACCCTTTTTGAATAGCAACATAGGGAATGGCGTTGACCACATCTCGCAGGGTTACGCCGGGTTGCAACGATCCTGTAAATTTCACCTTTACCGATTCGGGCATATCCAAGGGCATTACGCCCAACGCCGCTGCAAACGCCACCAATCCAGAACCTGCCGGGAAGGAAATACCTAACGGAAACCGCGTATGGGAATCACCGCCTGTGCCGACGGTATCGGGGAGCAGCATTCGGTTGAGCCAAGAGTGAATAATGCCGTCACCAGGACGCAAGGAAACGCCGCCACGAGAATTGATAAAGTCGGGTAAATCCTGATGAGTCACCAGGTCTACAGGCTTGGGATATGCGGCTGTGTGGCAGAAGCTTTGCATGACTAAATCGGCGCTAAAGCCTAGACACGCTAGCTCTTTTAGCTCGTCACGGGTCATCGGGCCTGTCGTATCTTGGGAACCGACAGTCGTCATCAGCGGTTCGCAGGAAGTGCCGGGGCGTACACCGGGTAAACCGCAAGCTTTGCCTACCATTTTTTGCGCCAGGGTGAAGCCTTTGCCCGTATCGTTAGGCATGGAGGGACGACGGAATTCGGGACTGGGTTCTAAGCCGATTGCCGCGCGAATTTTGTCGGTGAGCGTCCGCCCAATCAGCAAGGGAATCCGTCCGCCTGCTTGGACTTCATCTAAAATCGTGTCGGGCTTGAGGGTAAATGTAGAAATGACCGTTCCCGCTTCGTTAGTGATTTCGCCCTTGTAAGGATAAATCGTAATCACCATACCTGTTTCCATGGTGCTGACATCGCACTCAATGGGCAAGGAGCCAGAATCTTCAGCGGTGTTGAAAAAGATCGGCGCAATATTGCCGCCGAGGATGAAGCCGCCCGATCGCTTATTCGGAACATGGGGAATATCATTGCCAATGTGCCACAGCACCGAGTTAATGGCTGATTTACGCGAAGATCCCGTTCCCACTACATCGCCCACGTAGGCTACGGGATGCCCTTTCTGTTTCAGATGGGCGATCGCCTCTAAAGATCCAGGCTGTTTCGTTTCCAACATCGCTAGAGCGTGGAGCGGAATATCAGGGCGCGTGGTTGCATGAGTTGCGGGCGAGAGATCATCAGTGTTAGTTTCTCCCGGCACTTTAAAGACAGTGACGTTAATGGCTTCTGCCAACTTAGGGCGAGTCGTAAACCATTCTGCCGCTGCCCAAGAATCGATGACCTGCTGAGCGTAGGAGTTCGTTTCTGCCAGTTCTTGCACATCATGAAAGGCATCGTAAACTAACAAAGTTTTGCTGAGGGCGGCAACGGCAGTCGGCGCGACTTCGTCAACCTGGAGCAAATCAATCAGAGCATGGACGTTATAGCCGCCCATCATAGTACCGAGAAGTTCGGTTGCGGCGGTGGGGGTGATCAGCGGGCTAGTGATTTCGCTTTTGGCGATCGCTGTCAGAAAACCAGCCTTCACATAAGCCGCTTGATCAACGCCTGGAGGAATGCGATCGGTCAACATTTCCATTAATGCCGCCTCTTCACCTGCCGGAGGATTTTTCAACAGATCACAGAGATCCGCAGCCTGTTCTGCACTAAGGGGCAACGGAGGAATTCCAAGGGCAGAGCGTTCTGCAACGTGTTGACGGTATTGTTCCAGCATAGTCTTCAGTTAATAGTCTTTGGTTAATGGATGCGGCTGTAGAGATGGAGATTGGGCGACCCTTGCGGTATCTGCGAAGCAGCACGCGCGCCACAGATCATATTTAACCGTATCGGGATACTTTTACAGTACCTCGTGAACACTTCTCTCGACAGGGCAACTGGTGGGGCGATCGGCATTTCCAGGAGTATGACAAAGGGGTATCAATCCCTAGACCCGCTCCGCTTCGATACATTTTTTCAAAAAGAATTGCAAATAATCACCGAAAACCTTAATAAAATCCGTCCCCTAGAAAGAATTACAGTGAAACAATAGAAGGTAGAACACTTTACATTTCGCAAGGTATCTTTCATATGCACCTGAGTGAAATCACCCATCCCAACCAATTGCATGGGCTATCGATGCAGCAGCTCAAGCAAATTGCGTTACAGATTCGTGAAAAACATTTAGAAACCGTAGCCGCTAGCGGCGGTCACCTGGGCCCTGGGCTGGGTGTTGTCGAACTAACCATAGCTCTCTATCAGACGCTCGACCTCGATCGCGATAAGGTGATCTGGGACGTAGGACATCAGGCGTATCCTCACAAACTCATCACTGGACGCTACGATCGCTTCTCCACACTTCGCCAAAAGGCAGGAGTAGCGGGTTATCTGAAACGCAGCGAGAGTCGGTTTGACCATTTTGGCGCGGGTCACGCCTCCACCAGCATTTCAGCCGCGCTGGGCATGGCATTGGCACGAGATGCTAAAGGCGAAAAGAACAAAGTTGTGGCGGTCATTGGCGATGGAGCATTAACTGGGGGCATGGCATTAGAAGCCATCAACCACGCGGGGCATTTACCCAAAACCAATCTGCTAGTAGTGCTCAACGATAACAATATGTCGATTTCGCCTAATGTCGGAGCAATTCCCCGCTATCTCAATAAAATGCGGCTCAGTCCGCCTGTGCAGTTCTTCAAAGATAATCTAGAGGAACAAATCAAGCATCTGCCCTTTGTAGGCGAGTCTTTAACGCCCGAACTTGCCCGTGTTAAAGAAGGCATGAAGCGGCTGGCAGTTCCTAAAGTGGGGGCAGTGTTTGAAGAATTGGGCTTCACCTACATGGGGCCTGTCGATGGGCATAACTTAGAGGAACTGATTACGACTTTCCAGCAGGCACACAAGCATCCGGGCCCTGTGCTGGTTCATGTGGCGACTGTGAAAGGAAAGGGATATGCGATCGCCGAAGCTGATCAAGTTAGCTACCACGCGCAAAATCCTTTTAACATTGCAACGGGCAAAGCTATTCCGGCTAGCAAGCCCAAACCTCCCAGCTATTCCAAAGTGTTCGCCCACACCTTAACCAAGCTGGCAGAAAACGATCCGCGCATCATCGCTATTACTGCTGCAATGGGTACGGGCACAGGCTTAGACAAGTTTCAAGCCAAGCTGCCCAATCAGTACATTGATGTGGGTATCGCTGAGCAGCACGCCATCACCATGGCAGCCGGGCTTGCCTGCGAGGGAATGCGCCCTGTTGCCACGATCTACTCTACTTTCTTGCAGCGAGCATACGACCAAATTGTTCACGATGTTTGCATTCAAAAGCTGCCTGTGTTCTTCTGCCTCGATCGCGCTGGCATTGTCGGGGCAGATGGTCCGACTCACCAGGGCGCATACGATATCGCCTATCTGCGATCGATTCCCAGCATTGTGCTGATGGCTCCTAAAGATGAGGCAGAGCTACAGAGAATGATCGTGACTGGAGTGAATTATACCGAGGGAGCGATCGCCATGCGCTATCCACGGGGCAACGGCTACGGCGTACCCCTCATGGAAGAAGGCTGGGAGCCGCTGCCCATTGGTGAAGCCGAAATCTTGCGACAAGGCGATGATGTCCTGATGTTGGGCTATGGCTCAATGGTCTATTCCACCATGCAAGCGGCAGAAATTCTGAGTGAGCATGGCATTGAAGCGACAGTGATCAATGCGCGGTTCGCCAAACCGTTGGATACTCAGCTATTTGCGCCGCTGGCTCAACAAATTGGGCGAGTCGTGACCCTAGAGGAAGGCTGTCTCATGGGTGGCTTTGGTTCAGCCGTTGCCGAAGCGCTACTAGACCTCAACGTCGTCGTGCCCATTACCCGCATTGGTATTCCCGATGTGTTGGTCGATCATGCTACGCCAGAAGAGTCGTTCATAGAGTTGGGTCTAACGCCTGCTCAAATTGCCGATCGAGTCTTGAAGTTGTTTAGCGCTCAGCCTGCATTGGTGCGCTAAGAAAAAGTTCGCCAAGAAAAAGTTGTTTGGGAGGGGTAGTTCTTGGGGCATCTCGAAGAGTGTGCCCCTCCCCAAAAAACCGCTAAGCTAGGGCTAAATCACCCCGGAGATATCAACCATGGTTTCTCAGATCCAAGACTCTACAGAGGTTATCTATTCTGATAGCGATGGGCAACCCATGGCGGACAATACCAAACAGTTCCGATGGATTGTGGTGATCAAAGAAAATTTAGAGTTGTTATTCGCCGATAACCCGGCAGTCTTTGTCGCGGGTGATCTGCTCTGGTATCCCATTGAGGGCAATAACAAAATTCGGACGGCACCCGATGCAATGGTTGTTTTTGGCAGACCCAAGGGTGACCGCGGCTCTTATCAGCAGTGGAAAGAGGATAATATCGCGCCTCAAGTTGTCTTTGAAATCCTTTCTCCTGGGAACACGCGCACCGAAATGGAGCGAAAGTTGCTGTTTTACGATCGCCATGGCGTACAAGAATATTATCTGTATGACCCTGATACCCACGAATTTCAGGGCTGGCTGCGAACAGAGGGATATTTAGATGCGATCGAGCCGATTGACCGTTGGACTAGTCCGCGCCTAAAGATTCGATTTGAGAGTTCCAGTGAGGAGCTAGAAATCTACCGTCCAGATGGGAAGCGATTTTTGGGCTATGTGGAAATTGCTCAACAATTAGAACAGGAGAAACAACGAGCCGATCGAGCAGAATCTGCCCTAGAAGACTCAGAAATAGCTCTGGAAGAGGAAAGGCGACGATCGTCCGCTCTGGCAGAGCGCCTGAGAGCCGTAGGAATTAACCCGGATGAGGCTATTTGACTAGAACAGGCGCGATCGACGGAGCTAACCTAGTTTTTTGCGATCGCCTTGGTTTCGCAAGTATTCAGCCGTAAATGCCAAAACACCCGAAAACAAGATTAATACAACGCTCAACGCATTAATATCTGGCTTAACCCCCGTCCGAACGCGGCTAAAGATTTCCATCGGTAGGGTGTTCGCTCCTGCGCCCGCCGTAAAACTAGAAATCAGCAGATCGTCCATACTCAGCACAAAGGCGAGCAGGCAGCCAGAGAGGATGGCAGGCATAAGTTCTGGTAGCAAAACCTTGATAAAAGCCTGAGTAGGAGTTGCTCCTAAATCGAGGGCAGCTTCTTCTAAAGAAGGATTTAAGCTAGATAGGCGCGTGGAAACCACTACGGCAATGTATGCCAAGCAAAACACGATATGGGCGGCAACAATTGTCCAAATACTGCGAGATAGCCCGACTGAAACCAGGAAAACTAGAGTGGCAACGGCGATCGCAATGTCAGGAATAATCAGTGGCAAATAAGACAGCCCCCGGTACAAGCTTTTGCCGGGAAACTTATATTTGAATAATCCTACCGCCATCATTGTGCCTAGCACAGCAGAAATGCTGACAGCAAAAACTCCTACAAATAAAGTGTCCCGCAATGAGGAAAGGAGGCGGCTATCTTGCAGCAAGCTGGCGTACCACCGCAGACTCAACCCTGTCCAACTGGCGCTAAAGCGAGACTCGTTAAAACTATAAATCGCCAAAATTAGTATGGGGACATACATGAAGGCAAACATCAGCAGCGTGAATAGAAACTGCCAGGAAATTTCCCGTTTGGGCGCTGTTGGGTTCACGTTAAGTTCGCTCCATCTCGATCGCCGTATTTAATTAAGAGAGCGATCGCCACACTTACGCCCAAGATTAAAATCATACTCAAGCTGGAGCCAAACCCCCAATTCAAAGTTGCCCCCAAAAACTGGTTGTAAATCAAGCGCGAAACCGTCATACTCGCCGCGCCGCCCAACAGTTCTGGCACCACAAAATCACCCAGGCTAGAAATGAATACCAGCAAGCAAGCCGCCGCAATTCCCGGCATCGTTTGAGGAACAGTGACCTTCCAAAAAGTCTGTTGGGGCGTGGCTCCTAAATCAGCAGAAGCTTCGAGCAATTGCTTATCTAATTTTTCTAAAGAGGCGTAGAGAATTAGCACCATGTAGGGCAAAAAACTGTACGTCATGCCAATGAAAACAGCGGGCGGACGATTGAGCAAATCTTGACCCGGTAGCCCGATCGCCCCCAATAGTGAATTTAACACTCCCGACGGTCTAAGAATGGCAATCCAGGCGTAGGCTCGAAGCAGCGAAGAAGTCCAAAGGGGCAAAACAAAAGCGACTAGCAACAGGTTACGCCAGCGTGCCGGAGCCATGACCGCAATCCAATACGCAACTGGAAAACCCAAAATTAGGCTAGAGAATGTGGCTCCAAAAGCAAACGAGAGCGATCGCCAAACTACTGGCAAATAAACTGCCTGAAAAATTTGCAGATAATTTCCTAGTCCATATCCGCCTGCCGCCTGCCCCAACCGAAACCCTGGAATTAGGCTGAGTTCTAAAATCAACAGCGTTGGCGCAACGAGCAACAGCAACAGCCACAAGCCAGGAGGAGCCAGTAATACCAGCGGCTCAATGAGCTTGGGAACACCATGCCGAAGTTTAGAAGGTTTAGCCAGGGGTGCAGAAGGTTGGGTAGAAGTTGCCATAGGAAAGTCATGAACAGATTAAGCGCTCGTTAGCTGAGTCCAATAGCGATCGAAGGTGTCAGAGGTTTTAGGGGCAACAGGAGCAATGCCTTCACACTGATCAATCGTGGCACTTGATGGAAAAAGATTCTGATTGCTCTTGATGGCTTTGGGCAGTTTGTCGAAAGCAATTTGGTTAGGCGTAGCAAACTTTAGACGTTCTACAACCTTGGCAGCAGTTTCAGCAGACAGCATATAGTTAATCCATTCATAGGCTCCCTCTACGTTTGGGGCAGTTTTGGGAATGGCGACGGTATCAGTCCATAGCGAAGAGCCAGTTTCGGGGATGACGTAGCGAAGGTTGGGCTGTTCGCGCATGAGCGTCAAGGCATCGGTAGAATACGCCATTGAAACCAGCACGTCACCGCTCGCGAGTTGCTCTTCCCAACCATTCGTAAGGAAAGCAGCGATCGCTGGCTTAAATTTCACCAATCTGTCGTATGCCTCCTTAATATGCTGAGGATTTTCGGTATTCAGCGAATGCCCCAAAGCTAGAAGCGTTGCCCCCATGACTTCGCGCACATCGTTAATTAACGTGACTCGGCGCGTCAAAGGATCTTGGCTATCCCACAAATCAGCCCAGCCCTTAATCGTACCTCCAAATTTCTCTGGGTCATAAGTTAACCCCGTCGTTCCCCATGCCACCGGAATACTGTGACTATTGCCCCGGTCATAGATCGGATTCTGCCACTTTTCCTGTAATCCCTCTAATCCTTTGAGCCGAGATTTATCTAAAGCAACCAGCATCTTTAGATCTGTCATCTGAGTCACCATGTAGTCAGTCGGATAAATAATGCTGTAGGCATTACCGCCCCCTGCCTGCATCTTGGCAAACATGGCTTCGTTAGAATCGTAAGTGTCGATCGTAACTTTTACTCCTGTCTTCGTCTCAAAATCTCTCAACAAACTATCATCGGTATAATTCACCCAGCCATAAATCTGTAGTGTTTTAGAGTTGCCTCCCGAAGCGCCACCACTCACCGTTGAGTCAGTTAGGTTGCGGGCACAATTAGACAGAACAACCCCCGAAACGGCTGCTGCCGAAGCTTGCAAAAACCGCCGTCGACTTGTAGAAGGTTGTCTTGCCGAAAAAGACTGAAGATCTAACGAGGGTCGGGAATTGTTAGGGTTCGTGGGAGGCATTGCACGCAGGGGTGTAAACAATAAGATGTAAGTGGCAATCAGGCAACTAAATCAAAGAGATCAATGATCCATAAGCCCAGTTTGCCCTAGTTTGGCGCTGCTGCCCGATCTCTAAACGCTAATTTCTTGTGTCGTGAGCGCCAAACAATCGGCGGCTGACCAGTAAACATGTACAGAGGTGTGCAAATCAATCCGGCTTTCGGGGCGATTTGGCTGCAACACCATTAAACTTTCGCCTGTCAATAGCTCTACGACGTAGTGGACATGGGTGCCTAGATACATAATATGTTTGAGCCGACCTTCGTAGCAATTCATTTGGTCACTCGGTTGGTTTGAGCCAACCTGAATTTTTTCAGGTCGAATGCTTACCACTACATCTCTAGAGTTAGAACCGTTCCAAGAGTCTTGGGGGCATACTGAAATTTTTAGCCCCTTGTTGGTCACAACCTGCAGCATGGCAGAGTAGGACTCATCAATTTTGCCTTGAAATAAATTGGTATCGCCAATGAAATCTGCAACAAAGGGAGTTAGGGGCGATTCATAAATTTCACTGGGCGTACCAATTTGTTCAACCCTACCGCCATTCATAACAGCGATGCGATCGGACAGACTTAATGCCTCTTCTTGATCGTGAGTCACCAGCACAAAGGTCACACCTAGCTTTTGGTGCAAGTTAGAAAGCTCAACCTGCATTTCCTTTCTAAGCTTCAGGTCGAGCGCCCCTAAAGGCTCATCGAGCAACACGACAGGAGGACGGTTGATCAATGCCCTGGCAAGCGCCACCCGCTGCTGTTGTCCGCCTGAAAGCTGGGCAGGAAAACGCCGACCGAAGGAATCCATCTTGACTAGGCTCAGTGCTTCACCCACCCGTTGTTGCACTTCTGCGTGGCTACATTTTTTGAGGCGCAGCCCAAAGGCAACGTTGTCCCAAACCGTGAGATGACCAAATAGGGCATAGCTTTGAAAGACGGTGTTGACGGGGCGCTGATGAGCAGGCACACCATTCATGGATTGTCCACAAATAAAGACTTCTCCACCAGTAGGTTCTTCAAAGCCTGCAATGAGGCGAAGAGTGGTCGTTTTGCCGCAGCCAGAAGGGCCCAGGATACTGAAGAATTCGCCTTTACGAATGTCGAGGTCGATGCCTCGAACAGCCGTCTCACCATTAAATACCTTAAAAACTTTACGAAGTTCTACATCGGGTTGAGTTTCAACTTCAAAGCTGCGGTTTTGCATCACGGTTTGAGACATTATTCACAAATTTCCTCATCTCTATAACTTTCAACCGTTCCCTTAATTTATCGGTAATTGTTGAAATGCGATCGTTGCATATAATTAGTGCAAATTGTGTTTGTTCTCAACATAGAGCCATCTTTTCTCGCTCTCATCTAATCTTCTAATGAAGAGATCTGAAAAGAGTTAATTGTCTCAGAATTTTTCTTCCTCCGGTTGAACTAGAAGAAGCCCCTAGAGTACAAAGCCTGGGAAGCAAAAAGTGTGGAGAAAGAGTTGCTTAAATTGTATCCAGCCCCTGGGACAATGTTTTAGGTAACCAACACGGTAAACTAATAGGAGAAACCTCCGCTACGCGCCCTATTGGTTCGCTCAATTGGTTTTATGGCTCTAACTCAAAATGCCCCGATCGCCCAGCAATCTAACTCACTTCGCACCGCTCGGACGGTTGGGCAGCAATACCAATCGCTATTGGTGATGATTCTGATTAGTGTGGCAATGGTGGGCGGTATTGGGAGCCGTTTGGCTTATTTACAAATTTTTCAGGGAGAGAGAAATCGACAGCTTGCCGATAATAATCGCATTCGGCTAATTCCTCGCCAGCCAGAGCGCGGCAAGATTTTAGACCGAAAGGGTAAAACGCTAGCGGGGAGCCGCTTGTCTTACTCGGTATTTCTGTGGCCTATCTCCAACTCGAAGGAAAATTGGCAAGAAATCTTGTCGAAGCTATCAGAAATTTTGAAGGTACCGATCGCCACCTTGCAAAAGCCTCTAGAGAAAGCAACCTATACCTCTCCAGAACTGGTACGGGTTGCCCGTGGCATCAGTCCAGCCCAAGTCACTGTTTTAGCTGAGCTAGGGCAAGAGCTTAAAGGCGTGCAAATTGAAGCTGAAGCAGTGCGCAACTATCCGGCTGGGGACTTAGCGGCACATGTTTTAGGCTACACCGGGGAACTGAGCGATCAAGACTTTGAGGCAAAAACAGGGCAGGGCTACCGCCTAGGCGATGTGATTGGTCAGATGGGAGTAGAGGCAGCGTTTGAATCGCAGTTGCGGGGAGAATGGGGCGGACAGCAAGTTGAGGTTGATGGTGGAGGCAGAGTTCTAGGCATTTTGGGCGAGAAAAAGGCGCGTGCTGGAAACGATGTGCAGTTGACCTTAGACTTGGACGTGCAGCGAGCCGCGGAAAGAGCGTTGGGCGATCGCACGGGTGCAATTGTTGCCCTCGACCCACGCAATGGCGCTATTCTGGCAATGGTCAGCCGTCCTGCCTTCGATCCCAACTTGTTTTCAACGAATATTAGTAACGCGCAGTGGCAGCAACTACAAAGCAAATCTTTTCCCTTTGTTAACCGGGCGCTGCAAGGCTATCCTCCGGCTAGTACCTTCAAAATTGTTACAACTACTGCCGCCATTGAATCCAAAAACTTTCCTTTGGATACCGTCCTACCTACTTTCCCCTATCTTGAAGTGGGTGGTATTCAGTTTTGGGATTGGAATCGGGCTGGGTTTGGTCCGCTCGATTTTCCAGGAGCAATGGCGCAGAGCAGCGATACTTTTTTCTATCAAACTGCTCGAAAAATGGGTGAGCTACCTTTAATTGAGTGGACAAAGAAATATGGCTTTGGGCAAAAAACAGGCATTGAGTTAGCACGAGAAGAATCTGCCGGACTAGTTCCAGACGAAGCCTGGAAGAAGGCAGAAGTAGGCGAGTCTTGGTATGCAGGTGACACAATTAATATGTCAATTGGGCAAGGCTTCATGCAGTCTTCGCCATTGCAGGTAGCGGTGATGTTTGCAGTGCCAGCCAATGGTGGGTACCGGGTTAAGCCCCATTTGCTCATGGATAACCAGGAAGCAAAGAAATGGCGATCGCCTCTCAACGTTAGCCCCGAAGTGATGCAAATCCTTCAAAAAGGATTGCGCCAAGTCATCACCGATGGCACCGGAAACGCCCTCAATCTTCCTAATTTACCGCCGATCTCTGGCAAGAGCGGCACTGCCGAAGACCCCCCCCGCGAATCTCATACCTGGTTTGGAGCCTACGCACCCTCTGACCAGCCAGAAATTGTGGTAGTGGCATTTGGCGAAAACTCTGGCGGCGGTGGCGGCTCTTTTGCGGCTCCTATGGTGCGGCAGGTCTTAGAAGCCTACTTCAATGGAACTCAGCCGACTGAGCCTGCCCAACCTGCTGCCATCAGTAGTGACTGAAACTAAGAGTACGCAACACTGTTAATTTGGCAAATAACTCTGCAAAGAAGGATATCTAGCAAAGAGAGCAAGGTGATGTATCCGAAAGCCCAGTCCTTGAAGGAGCAAATTAATAGAATCCGTACCGTTGCTTCATCATAATCACTAATTTTAGAATCAATTCTGTATAAACTAAGACACTAACTTTTTGGGATATTTATCTTTATTTAATTGTGATATTGCTGTGACTGATTCATTTCACGATTCATTAACAACTTGCTCACAGGCGTTGGGGCTACTTGAGATTCAGCGTCACGTTTTTATCTGCGCAGATCAAACCAATCCTAAGTGCTGTGATAAGGCTGATAGCATTGTGGCGTGGAATTACTTGAAGCAGCGGCTGAAGCAGCTTGGGCTTGACCAACCCACAGACGCGCGCTCCAAGACACCCGCAGGGGATCACTCCTCCTGTATTTTTCGGACTAAAGCAAACTGCCTACGCGTCTGCCAGCAGGGCCCAATTTTGGTTGTTTACCCAGATGGTGTGTGGTATCACAGTACTACGCCTGAAATCATTGAGCGAATTATTCAAGAGCATTTAATTGGCAATCAAATTGTCGAAGAGTATGCATTCTTAGTACATCCCTTGCCCGAGCCTAGTGGCTCCTTAGCAAGATTAGGTAACTCACTCACTTGAAATACAAGCAGCTTTTCAAGCAACAGCAACCTCCCAACCTGAAAATTTATTCAAGATACTGAGTGATTTGCGTTGAGGGTTTCTATTTATCATATATATTGAGTTGAAGTGCATTCTTTGATTTCAATACATGTGATTTCAAGGCACGATGATGTAAGTCATACATTTAGCCTTTTGTTGTTAGATAAATCATTTAGATTTAAGACGTTTTAGGCTAAGCCACGATAATTTCAGCGCGGTTTGAAAATACTAGGTATTATGTTGGCAAGTTTGCGATCGATTCTGAGTATGGCGAGTACCAAGGCATGAGCAAGGAAACTAGTGTGGGAGAGCACAAGCGTCTGCTATTAATTGACGACGACCCCAACTTAATCTTGTTGGTTAAGGATTACCTTGAGTTTCGGGGTTACGAAGTTGTCACAGCAGAGAATGGTCAGGAAGCCCTAGAGGTCTTGGATAAAGACACTCCAGACATGATCATTTGTGATGTGATGATGCCCCAAATGGATGGATACTCCCTCGTTGAGCATGTGAGGAAGAACCCCAGAACCAGTTGGATTCCGGTGCTTTTCCTTTCAGCAAAAGGACAGAGCCAAGACCGGGTGAAAGGGCTAAATACTGGGGCAGATGTTTATATGGTCAAGCCTTTTGAGCCAGAAGAACTTGTGGCTCAGGTAGAGTCCTCTTTAAAGCAAGCGTCTCGGCTCATTCAAAGACAGGACAAGGGTTCGGATTCTTCGCCTAAAATCCAGGTGCCGTTTGATGTAGAGCTAACTCCTACAGAGCTACGAGTAGTACAGTTCGTTGCCCGAGGCATGGCAAACCGTGAGATTGCCGAAGAGTTGAATGTGAGTCAACGCACGATCGAAAGCCACGTGAGTAACATGCTAGGTAAAACGGGTCTACACAACCGGACTGAGCTAGCCCGATGGGCGATCGAAAACAGCATGGCATAACATTTCTTTCAAAAGCTGTAGTTCCCCAATTCCATCAAGATTTGGGGAATTTTAGTATACAGGGCTTTTAAGCTATTTAATTCGCCATAATGAGCGCGAGGCAAATGATTTTGAGGTGAGTTGTGGCTTCAGGAACGTTTGAAAAAAGCAGTGCTGACTGGTGGATTCAGCAACAGCAACAGCAAGTAGGGGAATGGATAGAGTCCTTGTTCTCAGGAATTCGTTTAGGTAACTTAGGAAGCGAAGACTGGGCGCTACCAGAATGGTTTCTGCAAGGATTCTTTTGGACTGTGATTGTAGGAGTAGTGACGGGGTTAGGCTGGCAGTTGTATCAAGTCTTTAAGCCTTACATAATGGGTTATTTGAGGCAAGGAAAATCCCGATCGCCCTCCTTCTCTTCTCTAGTCAAACAATCAACCGCAGATTGGTTAGAGCGATCGCGCCATGCCCAAGAGCAGGGTAACTACCGCGAAGCCTGTCGATCGCTTTATATGGCATCGCTTCAGCACCTCAGCGATCGCAATCTGGTTCGCCAAGAAGGAAGCCGAACCGATGGTGAATACCTTAGCCTAATCTCGCAGATCGATCTGCCCCTAACTTGCACTCAACCTTATCAATTATTAATTCGCATTCATGAGCGACTGTGCTTCAGCGATGCTGCCATTTCAGCAGAAACGTTTGAGCGCTGCTGGCAAGCTTATCAGCAAATTCAAAGCCTATGAAGAAAGCTTTATGGGGGCGACAACTGTGGCTCTGGGCAATCCTGCTAATTCCATTGCTTGTAATACTTGTCTTTGCATCTTTGCGCGCTCCAGCGATGCAAGGCTCGACCTACAGCCGTGCGCCCAGTGGCTATGGAGCATGGTACGCCAGTCTTCAGCAGCAGGGAATTACGGTGAAGCGCTGGCAGCAACCGTTGGAAGAATTGATGAAATCGCCGTCTTTACCCAGGGGAGAAGAGGTAGTGCAGTATGGCAGTAAACATGATTCTTCAGGGAGAGTTTTATCTAGGCTAGGAGAAGCACCAGTTACGCTAGTGCGGATAGCCAACGGGCGAGAGAGGATTTCGCTGCCGATCGCCCATCAAAATTGGGTTAAGCAAGGAAATGTGGTGATATTGCTGGGAGTGCGATCGCCTGTAACCAATGCTCCCTTTAGCTCCAACCTTCCCAGTTCGGTCGGCGCAGTCAAAGTAGAGACGCGCCGCCGCCATACCCAAAAGACGGCTGAGCAAAATATTATACTCAAAGACGCGGCTGGAGCAGTGGTATGGGAGCAAGTGCTGGGACAGGGAAAGATTATTTCGGTCGCAACGCCTCATCTTGCCGCCAATGCCTATCAAAACGAGCCTGGGAACTTCAAGTTTTTAACGAAACTCGTCATTGCATCCGGCAATCCCATTTGGATTGATGAGTACTTCCATGGATTTCGAGATCAAAAGGCGATCGCTCAAGATAGATCAGGTAGCCTTGCTCGTTACTTAGCCCAAACCTCCTTGCCCGTCCTAGCTATGCAAGCGTTGATCATTCTCCTCGTTTTAATTTGGGAGAAAAATCAGCGGTTCGGTCTGCCCATCAAACTATTACCGCCCAAATTAGATAACAGCGAGGCATACATCCAGGCTTTGGCAGGCGTTTTGCAAAAAGCAAACTGTAGCGAATTCGTTTGGGAAACCGTTGGAAAAGCAGAGCGGGCTTACGTGCAGCGATCGCTTGGTTTAGGGATTGATCCGGTTGAACCCCAAGTCATGGTTGATGCCTGGGTTCAGCAAACCGGAAGACCCGCCGCCGAACTTGAAGACGTATTGAGCCAGCCTCATCAAAAGCGCCCAAATCGCCAAGAGTTGCTAACCTGGTTGGGAAAAGTGCAGACCCTTCATCGTCAACTTGGGAACCCGTGAACGACAACACCACCTTTACACAACTCGCCAAAGCCCTCAGCCAAATTGTGGTTGGGCAGCCGACCATTATTCAACAACTCATGGTTGCGTTCCTGGCAGGCGGACACGTCATTTTAGAGGGCGTTCCTGGCACCGGTAAAACCCTTACTGTTAAGGCTCTGGCTCAGTTGGTGCAAGCCGACTTTCGCCGTATTCAGCTTACTCCAGACGTGTTGCCCTCTGACATTTTGGGCACCAATATTTTTGACTTTAACACCCGCAACTTTACCCTTAAGCAAGGGCCCGTTTTCACAGAAATTCTACTAGCCGACGAAATTAATCGCACTCCACCCAAAACCCAAGCGGCGCTTTTAGAAGCTATGGAAGAACAGCAGGTCACTTTAGACGGCGAAAGTATGCGCTTGCCTGACTTGTTCTGGGTGATCGCTACTCAAAACTCCCTAGAGTTTGAAGGCACATACCCTCTACCCGAAGCACAACTTGATCGCTTCCTATTTAAATTAGTCGTAGAATATCCTGATGCCAAAGCCGAGCGGCAAATGTTGTTGAATTCCCAGACCAGCCTCCAAACGAAGCGACTGGACTTAGCAAACTTGAAGCCGATCGCCACCGTTCAACATGTGCTAGCAGCACGGCAAACTATTCGCTCAGTGCAGGTTTCAGACGCACTATTGGACTATTTACTCACATTAGTGCAGCGAACTCGGCAGCATCCTGACTTGGCGCTGGGCGCATCGCCGCGATCGGCAGTGGCTTGGTTGCAGGCAAGTAAGGCAAACGCTTGGCTATGCAACCGAGATTTTGTGACTCCAGATGATATTAAAGCGATCGCCCCACCCTTACTCCGCCATCGCTTAATCATGCGCCCAGAGGCACAGATGGACGGGTTAAAGGCAGATGAATTAATAGCTTCGTTACTGGGTCAAGTTCCCGTACCTCGGTAAATGATCGCCAGAATAGATCATCTTTTCTGGACTGTTTCGCCCAAATACTTCGATAGGCAAGGCGAAAATACTTCGTAAATCAACGTAATGGGTTGCTCGTTATGCCAAAACAAATAGTGTCGTCCCCAAAAAGGACCCGGTTCCCCAAAAGCAAGCTCTAATGCCGCAGAATGACCATAGTGAATGCCCTGGATATCGCGGTAAAGCTCAGTCCGCGATCGCGCCAAACTCGTCCAAATCGGCAGCGATCGATTCTCCAGATACTCATCCAAATGGCTTGCCTCCCACCATGAAGCCGCGTAGGTGAGCCGCTGCCCAGAAGCATTTCGCAGCCACACCTGGCGGCGCATCCAAGGATTAGGAACCACCTTCACGATCTCTGGTGCGCCCTCTGGGTCAGTGCCAATCACTGACATATCGATCACATCAACCTCAACGGGTTCGCCCGTTAAAAGCTGTAAGTTGCGAGTATGGGAACCATCGCCTAGCAGCAGCATTTGCCAGGTTGTTGCTAACTGCTGCTTGGGCAACCCACATTGCACCACCTCTTCTCCACCCTGCCAAATGGGTTGAAGCGCGTGCCAAGAAGCCGGAATAGAGAGACCTTTAGAGGTTTGAATAGTTGAAGTCAAGGTTAAAAAGAGAGTTACAAAACTTTATTTTCCTTCCTGCATCATAACGGATTGGAGTATTTCTGCTGGAGCAACCCGCGAAAAAGGGCTAGGGAAAACCTCCTAGCCCTTCAACGTTGGTAATGCGGATGGCGAGACTCGAACTCGCAAGGCTAAAGCCACACGCACCTCAAGCGTGCGCGTATACCAATTCCGCCACATCCGCAAGGTGTTAATGAACTACGTCTGAACCGTAGCTCGCTTTACAGTAGATAAGCATACTGCATAAGTTCCCTCTCTGCACAGCCAGTTTTCGCGCTCTATCTTCAGAAAAACAAAAGTTAAGCCCTGTTCTGAAAATGCATCCATAAGATAGAGGAGATAGAGGCATAAGCGTCTGACATACAAGCTGAATAAACTTGACAACCTGATAAGTAGTTATTCATCAAGACAGATCTTAGACTCTCTGAATCTACCTAACGGGAGGAAACCCATGACTGACATTGAGCAACCGTTAGACCTTACTCGTCAATATGCCCTCGATCGCGATTGCACCACCCTTTCGCGCCACGTTCTTCAGCAACTCCATAGTTTCTCAGCCGATGCGCAAGACCTGAGTGCGCTCATGAGCCGGATTGCCCTAGCCGGAAAGTTCATTGCTCGTCGCCTTAGCAGCGCTGGCTTAATTGAAGACGCGCTGGGCTTTACGGGGCAGGAGAACGTCCAGGGCGAAGCAGTCAAAAAGATGGATGTTTACACCAACCAGGTGTTTATCTCGGTGTTCGAGCAGAGTGGACTGGTCTGCCGCTTGGCTTCTGAGGAAATGGAGAAGCCTTACTACATTCCCGAAAACTGTCCTATAGGTCGCTATACGTTGCTTTATGATCCCTTAGACGGATCATCTAATGTGGATGTCAATCTGAACGTTGGCTCAATTTTTTCAATTCGGAAGCAAGAGGGCGAAGATTTGGGTGGGACTGCCCAAGATTTGCTTCAAGCAGGGCGCAAACAAGTTGGAGCAGGCTATATTCTCTACGGACCCAGCACGATACTGGTTTATTCAATTGGTACGGGCGTTCATGCTTTCATCCTAGACCCCAGTTTGGGCGAGTTTATTTTGGCGCAGGAAAACATTCAAATTCCTAACCACGGTCCTGTTTACAGTGTCAACGAAGGCAACTTCTGGCAATGGGACGAGCCGCTGCGAGACTATATCCGCTACGTTCATCGGCATGAGGGCTATACTGCCCGCTATGGGGGAGCGCTGGTGGGAGACTTCCACCGAATTTTATTCCAGGGCGGCGTTTTTCTCTATCCTGGAACTGTTAAACAGCCAGAAGGTAAGTTGCGATTATTATATGAGTCTGCACCCATGGCTTATTTGATTGAGCAAGCGGGTGGCAGAGCCACAACCGGAAGGCAAGAAATTATGGATGTGATTCCTGAAAAAATTCATGCCCGATCGCCCCTCATTATTGGCAGTCGAGAAGATGTGGCATTAGTTGAATCTTTTATTCATGAGCGCGACCGCGAATAACCTTAACCTTTAAGGAGTAAATTATCTCCTTATGAACATAGCCAGCTTATGCAGCTTATAAAAGACGAGCGATCGCATTGTCTTTTCCCTTAAAAAACTATCCCTATCCTTTCTACCGCCCCCTAAAGCCTATGGTTGCTCAACTCGAAAACCCACTGCGCGTTGGTTTACAACAAGATCGAATTCCCGAACCTCAAGTTCTGGTCATTTTTGGAGCCTCTGGAGACTTAACCCAGCGCAAGCTCATCCCAGCCATTTATCAAATGAAGCTAGAGCGGCGATTACCCCCCGAATTAACCATTGTCGGCGTTGCCCGACGAGAATGGGATCACGATTATTTTCGGGCACAAATGCGCGAAGGGATCGAAGACTACGGCGGCGGCTTGGGTCGGGAAGAAATTTGGCAGGATTTTGCAAAAGGCTTATTCTATTGCTCAGGTGATATTGATAACCCTGCGAGCTATCAAAAGCTCAAGGCTTTCCTGGGTGAGTTGGATGAACAACGAGGCACCAGAGGCAATCGATTATTTTACTTAGCGGTTGCACCTCGTTATTTTGCAGAAGCCATGCAGCAGCTTGGAGCCGCCAATATGCTGAGTGATCCCCGCAAACAGCGATTGGTGATTGAAAAACCCTTTGGCACCGATCTTCCTTCTGCACAAGCACTCAACCGCGTAGTGCGGCAGGTTTGCCCCGAAGAGCAAGTCTACCGAATCGATCATTATTTAGGGAAAGAAACGGTTCAAAATTTGCTGGTATTTCGCTTTGCCAATGCTATTTTTGAGCCGCTCTGGAATCGCCAGTTTGTCGATCACATCCAAATTACGGTCGCCGAAACCGTCGGGTTGGAAGGTCGGGCTGGCTATTACGAAACGGCTGGGGCGCTGCGAGACATGGTACAAAATCACCTGATGCAGCTTTTTTGCTTAACTGTGATGGAACCTCCCAACTCCTTAGATGCTGACAGCATTCGCAACGAAAAGGTAAAAGTGTTGCAAGCCACTCGGTTGGCAAACGTAGAAGACTTAGGGTTGTCTGCGATTCGAGGGCAGTACAGTACAGGCTGGATGGGCGGCAAATCAGTTCCCAGTTATCGGGAAGAAGAGGGGGCTGCACCCGGCTCTACCACTCCGACCTATGCGGCGCTGAAGCTCGTGATCGATAACTGGCGGTGGAAAGGCGTACCTATTTATTTGCGAACGGGCAAGCGGATGCCCAAGAAGGTTTCGGAGGTAGCAATTCAGTTTAAGGATGTGCCGTTTTTGATGTTTCAGTCGGCAACGAAGCAAGCAAACCCTAACGTGTTGGCAATGCGAATTCAGCCAGATGAAGGGATTTCAATGCGGTTTGAGGTGAAAACGCCAGGGAGTTCGCTGCGGACTCGTCCAGTAGATATGGATTTTCGATACGACTCGGCTTTTGGTCAAGCCAATACAGACGCTTATGCGCGGCTTCTGGTTGACTGTATGTTGAAAGATCAAACTCTCTTTACGCGAGGCGATGAAGTTGAGGCTTCTTGGCGGATTCTTGCGCCTTTGTTAGAGGTTTGGGATGCTCCGGCTCCTCCTGAAGCGGTTTCGCTTTATGAGGCGGGAACCTGGGGACCCGTGGAATCTGAATTATTGTTGAATCGGGATGGTCGCCGCTGGCGCAGGCTTTAGTTGCTCATTGTTTACTCATTTTTCTTTACCCTATGACTACTACACCGATTGTTGCACTGCAAAAACCGAAAGAAATTTCGTTGAGTGAAATTGAGACAGAGTTAAGCCAAATTTGGCATCTTCAGAATGGCGACAAGGATGAGGCAGGGGCTGTTAGAGCGGCGACGTTTAGCATGGTGGTTTACGAGCCGGAGGAGTTTCAACAGCTTTTGGCAATTTTAGGATTTTACAAGGGGGCGATCGACGGTATTTACAATTCCATGACCAAAGCTGCGGTCTATGAAGCCCAAAAAGCTTATGACCTAAGGCTCACCAGTCGCATTGATACAGAAACATTAGCTCGCTTACGGGAAGAGGTCAGCAAGCTTTCACCTGAGCAGAAAAAGATCTCGAATCCCAACATGCGGGGATTTGGGGTGAGTGATGTGATTGCAGTACAGAATCCTTGTCGGATTGTTAGCATTTGCCCTGTCTTAGGCGATGAAGAAGGGATAACCACGCAAGTATCGGTGTCTTGTCCCATGCCGTTGCAAAAGACAAGCACAAGTCTGATCTGCTGCGAGTACATTACCCTGCGGGGCAATAAAGCAGCACTGAACCAGATTGGAGAAGAAGTTGCTGCGCTAATGATTGCTGATTTGCCAAAGTTTGTGTGGTGGAAAGCGACCCCAAACCCAGAGCAAGATTTGTTCAAACAGATGGTAAATTCCTGCAATGGGATTATCTTAGATTCTTCTTACTTTAGTGATCCTGAATCTGAGTTTTTGAAGATTCATGAGCTAGTGGAAACGGGGACTTCGGTAGTAGATTTAAATTGGCACCGAATTTCGGCTTGGCAAGAATTGAGTGCAGAGGCATACGATCCACCGGAACGACGGGCTTCTTTAGAGGAGATTGATCAAATTGCGATCGACTATGAAAAAGGAAATGCGGCGCAGGCTTTGATGTATTTAGGTTGGATTGCCAGTCGGTTAGGGTGGGAACCTGTTTCTTATACCGAAGAGGGGGGCGACTATGAATTGCGCCATGTTCGGTTTACAGGTCGTCATGAGCGAGAGATTGTGGCTGAGCTAGCAGCAATTCCAACGGCAGATTCTGGAGAGATTACGGGGGATTTGATTGGGCTGCGAATGACTTCAACCAACCTAAATGCAGATTGCTGTACAATTCTTTGCTCTGAAACGACGGGTTGTATGCGAATGGAGGCTGGAGGAAGCGCACAGGCTTGTCGAACGGAGTTGGTAACAGCGATTAATGATCAGCGGGCTGAGTTGCTGTTAAGTCAGCAGTTGCAGCGCTGGGGTCAGGATGTTTTGTATGAGGAGAGTTTGGGAGTTGTGAATCATATTCTGCAAATTCGCAATCGGTAGGATTTTCTTTCTACCCTTGCCAGCCCAAGTCTCCACCCTTTAAGATTACACAAGTTTAAAGGGGTGGAGGCATTGTTTTTGGGATGCCGAGCCTTGAGGGGCTTCCCCTCAAACTCCCCAGCAGGGGACGGTTGCGTCCCCCACACCCCCTCCAAACGGGATAACGAACACTACGCCGGGATCTCGGTTAAAGCTGGGGGAGTAGAAATGTGGTGATTTTCCAGGGGAAGAGTTCGTCGGTTTTAGGGAGTGTTGGTGCTTCAAGCAAGTTTGCAAAGTCAGGATGTTTCAAATCAAGACGGTGAGAAAGTAGGTTCTCTGGATTATTCTGCCAGGTAAGTCTGATCGGTTCACCGTGGCATTCGTAGCAACGTAAAACCCATAGCTTAGGATCATCCTCGGATTGTTTGAATGCAGTAATGACTAGATTTTCATTGGGTAAGTCGAAGAATTGCCCGATCGCTGGTAGTTTCCCACCCAGTCCTGACAGCTTGACGACGCGCAAAAGTTGATTGAGTTCGTAGCCTTGGTGAACAGTTCGAGCCGATCGCCAGTCTCCTTCATGGGGATACAACGCATACGTAAATTCATGCTTTCCCTGATCAGCATGAGGATTGGGCCATTCTGCACCCCGCAAGAGCGTTAGGCGAATCTGATGAGGCTGGGCATCGTAGCCATACTTGCAGTCATTCAATAAACTAATTCCGTAAGCATCGTCTCCTAAATCTGCCCAACGTAACGCTGGAACTTCCCATTGAGCTTTCTGGCGATCGCTTTCCCTCTTCGTCGTCCGTTGAATGGCACCGAAAGGAATCTCGTAGGTGGCATAATCTGCTTCTACGTTTAGAGAGAAAGCAGCTTTAACTAAGACATGACGCTCTTGCCAATCTACTTCAGTTTTTATTCTCAAAATAGGCGAGTGATTTTGCAAAATATAGGCTTGTCGAAATAGCGATCGCCCAATTTTTCGTTCTACCCAAATCTGTTTTTCTAGGGCATTTTGCACCCCCAAATGAATCCCTACTAGCTCAACGGGTAATGGATGCTGAGCGTAGTTGGGATCAATATTCCAAGCATCCCAATATTGCCCTTCGTCGCGGAACGCCTGAAGTTCGTTACCTGCACCATTCAGGACTTCTCGTTGGTGCAATTTATCAAAAATGCTAGATAGATCGCCTGTAGTAGGGTCGATGGTAATCCGCAAAAATTTGTTTTCGAGGACAGAGCATTCTAAGTTCTGATCTGAAGGCAATTTGGCAGATGCAGGAGGGATTGGACAGAGCCAAAAACAACGGTAGCCCAGGGCGGGAATGGTTTCGGCTAGGAATGAGATCGATCGCCCATCTGGAGAGACTTGCATCTGGGGAAAACCCTCCAGGCTACAAACTTGCCAATTACCTGAAGGGCTAGAAACCTCGACAATTTGCGATCGCTCCCAGTTCAAAGCATTAAACACAGCGATCGCTTGAGCTTCAGGATGGGGTGGCTCAGGCAAATGAATTTGAGTGGCGATCGCTCCTAAAGCCTGATCTCTGATGTCCCCTCCCACATTTTCTGCTTCTAACCAATAGGCATCGGCATCTTCATAAACTTTTGGAATTGCCGAACCTGGTAAAATATCGTGAAATTGATTGAACAAAACCTTCTTCCAAGCCGATTCAATTTCAGCTTTAGGATAAGTTACACCTGTGAGTAAAGTAGCGATCGAAGCAAATAATTCTGCTTCATACAGCAACTCTTCACACCGCCGATTTCGTAGCTTTTGATCAGCGTGTGTAGTGTAACAACCTCGGTGAAATTCCAGGTAAAGATCTTCGTTCCAAACAGGTAATCCTGAATTAATTTGGGCTTCATTTTGGGCTTCATTCTGGATTTCACTTTGCTTTTCTATTGTTTCTAAAAAGTCCAGCACTGTCCCAAATTTCATTTCTGGGAAAAACGGCGATCGCTGCCATCTTTGCGCCACCTGCAACATGTCGCGGGTCGGACCACCCCCATGATCCCCCACGCCTGGAAGCCACAGCGATCGCTGAAACCCCGTTTTCGTCTCCCAATCAAAGGCATACTTCGCCATCTTAACGGGGTCAATCCCTTCGCCAATGGGCGCAGAATTGAGACTCAAGATTTGCGATCGATCCGCAGCTTCCCACCGAAATACCTCGTGGGGAAACTGGGTCGTATCATTCCAGCGCAGCTTTTGAGTCACAAAATAATCTACGCCACCCTGCTTCAAAATTTGGGGCAACTGCCAACAGAACCCAAAGCTATCGGGAAGCCAAGCGACTTTGCTGAGACTGCCAAACTTTTCCTGCACATAGCGCTGACCATAGAGCACCTGGCGCACCAGCGATTCGCCGCCAACCAAATTTAGCTCCGGCTCTAACCACAGACCCGCCACGACTTCCCAGCGACCTGCAGTAACTTGCCGTTGAATAGCGGCAAATAATTCTGGACGGTTTTCTTCAATCCAGGCATAAAGGGCAGGCGAGGTGTGGCAAAAGGTCAGTTCAGGAAAGTCTTGCTGAAGTTGAAGGACAGATTTGAATGTTCGTTCGGCGGCTTCCCAGGTTTCAGCAACGTCCCAAAGCCAAGCCAGGTCTAAGTGAGAATGCCCAACCAGTTGAATCGATCGCGTCTTAACCTTCTCACTTAAAGGCATGAGGCTTTGTCGTAGATGGGTCAGAGATTGATCAAAAGTGGAGCGATCGCCAACTTCTGCCCAGTTAATCTGAGCCACGTTCTCAGTCAATTCCTCTAACTGCTCTGGCAAAAACTGGGTTAGATATTCCTGCAAAACCGCTAACTCATCCGCCACAAAGCCGGGTTCTGGACAGGTATCGACCGACTGATCCGCCCGTTCATAAACGCAGAGAGACTTTACCAAAGCCCCCTCATCGTGCCCTGGGCTAACGAGATGGATTAAGACCGCGATCGCCTCTCCTGGCTGAACGGCTTTGCTTAAAACAACTCGCGCAGAATGATCAAACAGATCGCCCTCTTGAATCAGTTCGCCATTTACAAAAATCTGAGCCACTTCTGCCCACCAAGTCAGCGACAAACGCAGTTCCAACCCTTCTAAGGAATAGCCTTGAAGAGCAGAAGGGACAATGATTTCCTGCCCCAAGCAGATCGTTTGTTGACCTCTTGCCCACGCGATGTGGTCGCGGGTGTTGAGAGGCGCGACCCTTGCGGTATCTGCGAAGCAGCGCGCCCAATCTTCCCAACTTGCCTGCAATGCCTCAGCCGTCGATAAGTCTAAGAAGCACTGATGCCAGAGCGGCTGGATGCTAACCTGGGTTAAGCTCCGAAGGTGGGCGATCGCGGCTGCCAAAGAATGACCAGATGCCAAAGAATAACCAGACATAATCCATCAATAAAGGACACGATAAAACCCCCAGCATCTCTAGAATACTGGGGGCTTAGAGCCAATCTATCACTTTGCCGCTGACTTAAAAGGACTGCGCTTCTTCTTCGCCTTTTCTTTAACTTTTTCTTTCTCGTACTCCACTTCCCTCAGCTTCTTCATAATTCGGCTGAAGTACTCCTCCATGTAGCTTTCCAAAGTTGTCACTTCGCCCGGATCAACACCTAATACGGCGTAAGTTTCATCCATGGGTGCCGCTAAGGGCTTTCCAGAAGCAATCACTTCCGTAAATGCTAGCCGATCTGCCAAGTTCCAACCCCACTGAAAAAACCGGGCAATCCGCTGTACCGTTCGCAGCAAGCCAATCGGCATCCGAGTCACCTTGGCTTCTTTCCCGGAGAGCCGTTCGCAGAGGCGAATAATTTCGTATGCCCCCCAAGCCCTAGAGCCTACAACCGAAAAGCTGCGATTTGCTGCTTCAGGCACTTTTAATGCTTGAATGGCAAATCGAGAAATATCTTGAGTATCCATATAAGCGATCGGAGAGCTATCTCCCATCACCCACACGGCTTGCTTTTCCAAAATAGGAATAGCGTACTGTCCAATTAATCCTTGCAGAAAACCGCAAAGTTTTAAGACCGTGTAGTTCAAGCCAGATTCAGCCAAATACTGCTCTGTACAGCGCTTGATTTCCATCAAGGGCACGTTAGGATACTTCTCACAGTCTTGAATTGAGAAAAAGATAAACCGTTCAATTCCAGCTTTCTTAGCCGCTTGAATCAGATTGACTTTACCCTCCCAATCAACTTGTCTAATCGTCAGCGAGTCGGTGGCTCTTGAGGTTGAGGCATCCACGATCGCCGTCATTCCTTCTAAGGCAGGCGGTAGGCTCTCCGGCTTACACAGATCACCCTGCACAAGTTCAGCGCCCCATTCTCTAAGGAATGAGGCTCTTCTAAAACTTCTGACTAAACAACGAACCGTATAGCCTTCGTCTAGAGCGCGACGAACAACCTGCCTTCCTAAAGTACCTGTGGCACCGACGACTAATAAACTCATGAGAAGCTCTGTAACAGATTATTAACTTTATTAGTTTAATCCACAGAGTGATCAGTCATCCATATCTTCAATGAATAACCTAGTTATTCCTCTCCACCTTGAATCTTTAGCATGAGGAAACCAAGGCTCAAACCCACTAGAATTAAGACAAAGGACAAAATAACTGCGTTGTAAAATTCGGGACCCATAACCAGCGTTCCTCTTGTAAATAGATATTGCTAGGCTTAAACCTGTCAACATCTTAAATGAGTTTGGTTGTTCCATGAACGTGCTCTCCGAGATACCCGCAAGGGATAATCCTTCCTCTATCTACCCCCATCTCGCGATCGCCCTCGGCGATCCGGCTGGCATTGGCTCAGAAGTCGTTCTAAAAGCCCTAGCCGATCCTGCCCTTACCCAAAACTGCCAAATTACTCTGGTCGGCAGTCGATCGCTGCTACGCCAAACCTACGAGCAACTCGCTCCCACTTCAGTCATAATCGATCCCGATCGGCTCTCAATGATAGATGTGCCGATCGCCCCATCCAAAATCACTCAGATCACGCCCGGAGTGGGTAACGCTGCCACTGGAGCCGCCAGCTTTCAGTTTTTGGAAACCGCGATCGCCCATACGCTTGCGGGTGAATTCCAAGGGATCGTCACTGCCCCGATCGCTAAATCTGCCTGGAAAGCAGCGGGGCATCCTTACCCAGGGCAAACTGAGCTTTTGGCAGAGAAAGTAGGCATCGAACGCTTTGGAATGTTGTTTGTCGGACGATCGCCCCACACAGGCTGGACACTCCGCGCCTTGCTTGCTACGACCCACATTCCCTTACGACAAGTCCCTGATGCCTTGACCCCAGATCTGCTCACTCTCAAGCTTGACCTGTTAATCGATTGCCTCCAGCAATTTGGTATTGTTGCGCCGCGCATTGCGATCGCTGGACTTAACCCCCACAGCGGCGAACAGGGGCAACTCGGCACCGAAGAAATCGACTGGCTGATCCCCTGGATCAAAGACATGGGCGATCGCTATCCCACAATTCATCTAGACGGCCCGATCCCCCCTGACACAATGTGGGTTCGTCCAGCACAACACTGGTATTCTTCACAGCCTTCTCACTCTCAAGCTCATGACGCTTACCTGGCGCTATACCATGACCAGGGGCTAATTCCAGTCAAGCTGATGGCGTTCGACCGAGCGGTAAATACCACCATTGGCTTGCCCTTCGTACGAACTTCGCCAGATCATGGAACAGCGTTTGATATTGCAGGTCAGGGCATCGCTGATGCAACAAGTATGAAAGCTGCTATAGAACTGGCGATCGAGCTAACGCAGTAGTTTGCCGTCGGTTTAAGTCATTGAACCTAACTCATTTCAGTAGCTTTTCAACCGTAGCGTGGTCTCTAAGTCTAAAAAACAGTCGTCAATGCTTTATTTTATACCTGCTTAAAAAACTTAGAAAATCAGGCAACCCCGCTCACAAAGCCAACGATACACAAAATGCGTTCTTCGATTAATACAATAGGGCTTAACATATCGCGAACAGAGTGATACCATTGGGTAGATATTTCGTATATCTAGCTACAGATTTGCTCTTCAACGAAATTAAGCCTTTGGGTGCCCTCCGTGGGCAAGCTTAAACGACTTAGAACGCTTTTCTAATCGTGCATTGACTTTTCTAGAACTGAACAATTGAGGGTAAGGACTATGATTCAGGCTATTCAATATTCTGTTGAGCTCATTCAAGATGAAGCTCGGCAGCTTGTACAGAAAGGTGTAATTGGCTCTCAGCAGCCCATTTATGTGTTGTGTAAGTATATTCCTGCCCGCGAATGGGGTTTTGTGGAATGTGTCTTAGAAGAGAATGATTATCTTTTGAGAGATAGAATCGGTGATCTCATTGGTCGGGAAGACTGGAACAATGACTAAGAACTTCCTATAAAAATCGCAGCCTGTTGACAGGCTGCGAATAAAAACGTAAATCAAATTAAGGCAAATTAAGGCTGTGAGTATTATGCTCGCAGCCTTTCTAGTTCGGTACGAATGGCAGCAAGCTGGGCAGTCAGTTCTTGCAGGTCTTGTTGAATGGCAACGGTGCGAGAAGGCGTAGGCGCACTGGTTTCATAGGGGCTTGAGATGCCACTGGGTGACTGACTAAACATGCCATCGACAAAGCTACGAGCTTCTCTTTCGGTAACTTCGCCCTTAACGGCAAGCTCCTCAATGAGTTGATTGGGATCGCTCCGCAGCTTGGCAAAGTTTTCTTCTCGATTCTGGGAGTCTTGCAGCGATTCAATCATCAAGGCAGTCGCGCCAATAGTCACACGATATCCTTTTTGGAGGGTTTGAATCAGGGTGTCGGGGTTCATAGGAGGGGATTTAGCGAGGGGATATTAGGGAGCATTTAGCCGCATTGTTCTAGATATTGGTTAATATCTTCGATGATGCGGGTCAGTTCGGCTTCAGTGTTGATGCGAATGCGATCGTCGCGTAAGGTAATTAAAACTTTGGCAGCGAAAGGGGTAGACCAAATATTAGGATTACAGAAAATTTCTAGAAATACATCGCCAGTGTGCTGATATTCCATCGCTTTCTTGGGTACAGGTCTGCCGCCTGTGCCTGGAGTGGCAGGAGCTTTGAGGCTATCCATCAGAATGGCGATCGCCCCTTGCAGATCCCGTGCTGCTTGGGGGCTAAAGCTGAAAGAAACCGCACCCTCAGCCAAATTTAATCGAAGGGGTAAAGCCATAGTGTTTTAAGTATCATCTGTTCTCTCATTTATCCTACCAGTCTTAAAATCCCCAGGTTCGTTTAGGGCCCGCATCTAGATGCACAATATCTGATCTAGCTCCGGCATAGGTTCCAACGCCACCCTCCCACCAGGGCAAGAACTCAAAAGCAAGCTGCCGTCCGGTGTAGCCTTCTACCCAAAAATCTACGGCTTTTCCAGTCAAGTGCTGGCTATTAGACACACCACCCGCCTGAGAGTTAAAGGGCTCCGGACGATACCAGGAGGTGATATTGAAAGGTTTACCAATTTGATTCCGGGCGCGTTGAAGCTGCCTAGCCAACAAAATAATGCCATTCACCTCGTCTACCAATTGAGGAATCCTCTCACCGTTGCGGGTGGCTTCGCCCCAAGTGAGACTGCCGCCTGGAATAATCGGTTGATCGGTGAAAAAGACACTGGTATTGCCTGGAAGCCTGAAGCTAATTCCGCTGAAAGCAGGGCTTCTCCGCAGGGGATAAACAACTTTGCCATCATATAGAACCTGGGCGTGTTGATTGTATACGTACCAGGTATTCCAGCCATTAATGTAGTCTTCAGGTCGTTGCAGCGCGATTTTAATGTGATTGTTAAAACCTCCTTGAGCATTGGCAAAAGCGTAGGAGTGCAGCATCAGAACGCTGCCTCGCAGAACTCTCCGGCGACCCTTCTCGGGCAGCAAAATTGCGGGAACAGGCGTTCGCTTGAACTGAGTATCTTGAGTTACTTTCAGAAAAAGAATAGCGACTTGGTCTTCTTGGGGATAGACAACATTGCCCTCTGCTAGCACTTGAGCATGACGATTATAGATATACCAGGTGTTAATGCCGCGCACCCAATCGGCTGAATTTTTCAACGCCACCCTGATATGTCCATCAAAGTCCACACCCCCTTCTGCGTAGGCATAGGAGTCAATTTCAAAGATTTTGCCAACAGGAACTTCAAATTTTTCTTCGGCAGGCAATTCGATCGCCTGTAAAGGTTGCCGTTTGAACACGGTGTCATTGGTAATCTTTAAAATTTGAGTCACCATTTTCTAGAATCCTCGCTAGATTGACGGGTAGGGCTTGGGTATCTAGGCTTAACCTCACTCCGTTCAATCAATGGATTAGCCAATGGAACTGAGCAATCTTTATGGGTCTTAACCATTTCTTTCCAAGTGGGGAAGTAGGATTACCTAAAAGATACGCCAAGCGATCGCTTGCCCCATAGTCCCCCCAAGGGTGCTTGTATAGAGTCTACCAACGCCATGCAACATTCTCAGAAGATTGTCTCGAAGATTACGGACAACCGCCCCGCAGTTCAAAAGGTATTGATCATCACGTTGGTACTTAACTTATTTGTCATGGTGCTTAAAGCTGGTGTGGGCTACTGGACAGGCTCTCTCAGCCTCATGGCAGATGCCCTCCACAGTGTGACAGACAGCGCCAATAATGTGTTAGGGCTGGTCACCAGCCACCTGTCCTCGCCCGAGCCCGATCGCGATCATCCTTACGGGCATCAAAAATACGAGGCGCTGGGAGCATTGGGCATTGCTGCCTTCTTAGGAATTGCCTGCTTCACCATTTTTCAAGGAGCCGTCGAGCGGCTTTTTCAGGCAGGTGCCCCCGTCACCATTTCGCCGCCCGAACTCTGGTTGCTTCTAGTTGTTTTAGGGATCAACATCTTTGTTGCTTTTTATGAGCGCCACATGGGGCGAAAAGTCGGCAGTCCTATTTTAATTGCCGATGCTCAACATACGATGAGCGATATTTGGGTCACCATTAGCGTCATGGCAGGGCTGATTGGCATTTGGATTTGGGGATTTCAGTGGTTGGATGTGGCGCTGGCGTTTCCGGTGGCGGTGTTGGTATTTTGGAGTGGATGGACGGTTCTGAAGTCCAATTTGCCTTGGTTAGTCGATGAAATGGCGATCGCCCCGGAAGTGATTCAGCAAGAAGTCATACAGGTGCCAGGAGTCATTAACTGTCACAGCATTGCCTCTCGGGGCGTAGTCGGTCGGCAGGTATTTATCGAAATGCACCTTATTGTCGAAGCCCAGGATGTAGAAGCCGCCCACCAAATCACAGAAGCAGTAGAAGCACGGCTAGAAGAAAAATATAGCCCTGTGCGCGTCAATATTCATGTGGAGCCACCCGAATATAGTTCAGAAGAAATCAGCTATGAAACGCGGTAAAAGAGAAAAGCTATAGATCCAAACATTGCGATCGGTCACTGAAACAGGGATCGCAAATCTCGTTTACCGCATACTCTCCTATTTGGGCTGAATTTGAGCATGACTTCTTAACAAAAACCTTGATTTTTCTGAGCCAAAATCAATTCTTGACTGACAATAAGGAGAGGAGAGCCGATCCGAGAACTGACCCATGACTCAAGCCCCCAAATCTGAAGAGCCAAAGTCTCAGGATAAAGAAAAGCCTTCTTTTAACGACAGGCTGGCAGATATTGTCCTCAAGGTGGTTATGACGGGTGGCGTGACTGGGGGCAGTATTGGGGCGTTTTGGTCATTGTTTAAAGAGAGTGATGTGCCAAAGGCGATCGCTTCTGCCGTCATTGGACTGGGGATTTCCTATGGAGCTAGCTTGCTCAATCCATTGCATAAAGGCAACCAGCGGCGATTAGGACAAGCAGGAGAAGCGATTGATAAAGCAATCGATCGCACTACTGAACAAGTGGTTGCAAAAGCGAAAGGCGTTGAAGACCAATATTTTCAGTGTCAGGCTTGGGCTTGTCGGCGGCAGCGATCGGAAATTGCCCAGCATGATGGTATTTTTACACCTTTGTTAGAAGAAGTTTTTGTCCCCTTGACGTTAAACCGGAGTTCGATGCTGGCGGGGTTTGGAGTACCGGACGAACTTCAAAAAGACGAACCTGAAGAAGGTAGAGAAATTTGGGATTTGCTGAAAAAGGCAGATGAAGAAGCGACGTTTCGGCAAATTGTCATCCTGGCTTGGGGCGGCTATGGCAAAACGACCTTGATGCGGCACATTGCTTACACGTATTGCCTCAATCAGCAGCAAGAGAAACATGGCGTGAACAAAAGACGCACACCGTTTTTACTATTGCTAAGAAAATATCGGGATGTGATTGCGCAAGAAAATCCATTGAACTTGCCCGATCTGATCATGCAGCAGCATCTATTGAGTTTGCCAGAGGCTGAAGCACTCAAACTGCCGAGTCATTGGGCAAAAAATAAGCTGGAGCGTGGCGAAGCGTTGGTGATGTTGGATGGATTTGATGAGGTCGCAAAGTCTCAGCGTCCAGCGGTAGCGAGATGGGCGAATGATCAGATGCGGCGTTATGGAAAATCGATCTTTATTGTTACGTCGCGTCCTAAAGCTTATGACGAGCAGGATATGGGCGATCGTCTAGAGTTATCCACTCGTCTCTGGGTCAAAGATTTTAATGAACAGCAGTGCCGAGACTTTGTGCAGAAGTGGTATTACTGCCAAGAGCGTTATGCCAACGGCGGCGATGATACGCCCGATGTCCGACAACTTGCAGAGCAAGCCGCTGATGAACTGTTGGCACAAATCGAGGCACGGCAAGCGCTGAAGGATTTAGCCAAAAACCCGCTGTTGCTCAATATGATTGTGACGTTTCATCGTCGCTATCCGGGGGCAGAGCTACCGAAGCGGCGGGTGGAGTTGTATCGAGAAATTTGTTTGTTGCAGTTGCGAGACAGACCCGCTGCCCGCAAGCTAGAGACGCTATTGACTCAATGCGGGGCGCAGACTATTTTGCAAATGCTGGCGCTCTGGATGATGCAAGAAAAAAAAACAACAGTTGGATCGTGCGGTTCTACTGGAGCGAATTGCGGCTGACTTGCGACATCAACAGGAAACGGTGAAAGCCAAAGAATTCTTAGAGCAAGTGGTGCAGATTAGTGAACTGCTGGTGGAGCGAGAACCTGACGAATTTGAGTTTGCCCATCTGAGCTTGCAAGAGTATTTGGCGGCGGCTCAATTAGTGGAGCAAAAGCAGGAGAGTTTGCTGTACGAACATTTTGAGGAGGATTGGTGGAAGACGACGATTTTACTTTATGCGGCTCTGACGAATCCGACAGCACTGATTGAGAAAGCGGTGAGAAGAGGGGCGATCGATTTGGCTTTTTCTTGCCTACAGCAAACGACGAAAAAGATTAATGCTGAATTGAAGCAAACGATTAAAACTTTGCGCTGGGTCAAGTTGGAGGAGATGCTGAAGGCGCAGCAGTGGAAAGATGCAGATTTAGAAACTTATCGGCTGATGATTACGGCGGTCGGGAAAGACCATGGACAGTACTTTACGCGATCGGAACTGTTGAACTTTCCTTGTGATGAGCTAAGGGCGATCGATGGGCTATGGGTGAAATATAGCAACGGACACTTTGGGTTTAGTGTGCAGAAGCAGATTTACGTGGAGTGTGGTGGTCAGCTAGACGGCAATGACTCAAGCCTTGAGGTTTGGATGGAGTTCTGCGATCGCGTCGGCTGGATAAACAATGGCGAATGGATAAACTACTCAAGCCTATACCCCTCTCTTTCCTCTCTCCAAGGAATTTTTCCAGCGGCTTTGGGTCGGTTGATGGTGCTTGGTGAGTTGGGTTGGATGGGTTGTTTGTTTCTTCTTTCGCACAAAGACTTGTGAACTTTGGCATTTAGCTTAAGAGATCCCCTCAGGTTTACAATCCACAAAACTAAGTGCTTCTGGGTCTAAGGAAGCAGCGATCGCTGACTCCAGAACTGCCTCAATGGGATACTCAATCTCCGCTGCCCGCGCATAAAACGCCTCTCGAATATGTCGAGGCAACTTCTCTAAAAACGCCTGTGCAGTGGGTTGATCAAGGTGGCTAATTTGCTCTTCTGTGGATTGCATTATTAATCCCTCATCGAAATTTTGACATTGAACGGCGGTTCTGTAGCTCGAATCATCAGACTCTCTAGACTTAATGATAGCTGTGTCCACTGGGAGTAATCTAGCGGATAAACAGCGATCCTTACGTCGATTGGCTCATAGCCCTCTAGCCAACACCACACTAAAGCCTTATGTCCTCCCGTAAATCGTAATTTAGGATTCTGAGCTTTACCTAGGTAAAGCAACCCTTCCTCTCGATGTCGCACTGCATAAAGACTATGGCGGGTAGTAAGGTTCGTAAACTCTCTCCCGACTGGATAGCATTGCTCGAAAGGCGTTGAAATAAGAAATCCAAGAATTTTCCGGGCTTCTTGTTCTACCGATTTCCAATTACTCATGAAATGAATACAGCCTGTAGATCATGTGGCACTTGCCCCCAACACACTCGCCAGTAGAGCCTTCTGAGCATGAAGCCGATTTTCCGCCTGATCCCACACCAATGACTGTGAACCCTCCATCACTTCATCAGTAATTTCTTCGCCCCGATGCGCGGGCAAACAATGGAGCACGATCGCCTGCCCATCTGCACGGCTCAACAGGTGATTGTTCACCTGATAAGGCTGAAAAATGGGCAACCGTCCTTCTGCCAAATCTTCCTGCCCCATGCTTGCCCACACGTCGGTGTAAATCACATGTGCCCCTTTAACGGCTTCGATCGGATCCTGCATCACTAAAACCTGAGAGCCTCCCGCAATTTCTGTTGCTTGTTGGACGATCGCCGCATCAGGTTCGTAGCCTTTTGGAGCCGCAATCCGCACATTCATGTCTGCTAAAGCACAGCCCAACATCAGCGAATTCGCCATGTTGTTACCATCTCCCACATAGGTGAGCGTCAGCCCTTCCAGTTGTCCAAACTGCTCTTTCACTGTCTGAAGATCTGCCAGTACCTGACAAGGATGCTCTAGATCAGTTAGCGCATTAATCACAGGGATTTTGGCGTAGCTGGCAAAGGTTTCTAGCTCTTGCTGCTCGAAGGTACGAATGGCTAACACATCAAGATAGCGATCGAGCACCCGCGCCGTATCGATCGTGGGTTCGCCCCGTCCCACTTGGGTAACACTAGAATTCAGGTCAATTACCTGCCCGCCGAGTTGATACATCGCCACCGTAAAACTCACCCGTGTCCGAGTCGAAGCCTTTTGGAACAACAGCCCCAAAACCTTGTTGCAGCGAAGGTTCACTTTTCCTGCCTTCATTGCGGCAGCTAAGTCTAGAAGCCCTCGCAACTCGTCCACGCTGAGATCTGCCATGCTTAGCAAATCCCTTCCCTGCAATGACGCTACGCTCATCTTTGGTACTTGAATAAATGGATGGTAAAACAAATGGGTGGTAAAACCGTTTTAAGACACTAGCAGATCTAGGCAGATTGATGTAGCTATTGATATCGCTAATGAGCGACTTCTAAAGCTTCAACTTGAGCGACACCCGCCTCATTCACCCAGGCAATTTGCCGAATCCGACGGCGTTGGGCATAGGCAGCAACCGATTCTGACGATTCTCGGCTATCTAGCTCCATCTCGACACGGACTGTAGGGTCAGCATTACGCAATTGTTGGGCATGGGTAAAAGCGGCGGCATAGGCACGGGGCGTTGTTGGCACCACGAGCCAATCGCTGGCGGGCGTTTGGACGGGCAATTGTCCGGTAGGCAATAGAACCTGATGGAGTTCTTCAATGTTCAGCACAAATCCGATGCCGGGACAGGTTTCGCCTTGAGGATGGTAAAGCCCTAAAAGCTGGTCGTAGCGTCCCCCTTGCCCTAGCACTCGTTGTCCAAAGATGGTGCCACTCACCACTTCAAAAACAATGCCCGTATAGTAATCGAAGGTTTGAATGAGGCTGAGGTCGAGCACAAGCGCCATGCCACTTTGCCCTGCCCAGCTTGCCTGCCACAGTTCAATCAAGGCTTTAAGATTAGCCACGATCGCCCGTTGCCCCTCATCTAAATCTAGACTAGCGACCTGTTGCAGCACATCCGCAGGCTGTCCTCGCAGATCCATAATTAATAGCGCCCGATCGCGCAAGGCTGGCGGCAGCGGCAGAGTTTCTAAGGTAATGCGATCGAGCATAGCGATCGCTACCCGCACTTTCTCTCGTATATTTTCAGGAAAAGCCGAGAGCAGCGATCGGGTTAATTCTGCCTCGCCCAGCACTAAATAAGAATCTTCTAAACCCAAACTCGTCAGACAGTTCATCATCACTAGCAGCACCTCAGCATCAGCAGCCACACCGCTGCTGCCCAAGAGCTCTAAGCCCGCCTGATAAAACTCTTGCTGCCGAGTGTGGTCACCCTTCAGCGATCGCCGAAACACATTGGTATTGTAATAAAGCCGCTGAGGTCGGCTGACTCCTGCCATCCGCGTCACGGCTGCCCGGGCGATCGAAGCCGTCAATTCTGGACGTAGCCCCAGCGCTTCGCCCTCCCGATCTTGCAGTTGAATCACAGTAGATTGTTCAATTGCTCCGCCCGCCATCAAAGTATCCAGACGCTCCAGGGTAGAAGTAATAATGCGGTGATAACCCCAACTGTGGAAGACCTGCCGGAGACGATTCTCGATCCATCGTTTTTGCGCCACATCTAAGGGAAATAGATCCCTTGCTCCCACAGGAGATTGATAAACCATTATTTTTTCTTCCCGCCAAATAATCCAAATAGCCCGCCTTCGGGTTTCGGATCAACCTTACCGCTTTTCGGGGTTGCCTTTGGATCAACTTTTTCAGATTTTTTCCCAACCGTTATGGCAGCAGGCGCACTGCTGCCTTCAACTTTTTTCATGCCTGCCAGAGCCGCTTCATCTTTAGCATTTAACTCTAAGGCTTTTGTGAAATGAATCTTTGCCATCTTCGCTTGATTGGTTTTCAAATAAACTTCACCCAGACGGCTATGGCACTCACTATTTCTTGGGTCAATGCGCGTCGCATCCCGTAACTCTAAAATGACACGGGAATAATCTCGCTTTTTCTCGTACTCTTGGGCACGACGCAAATATGCCGCCACTAAGGTGTTTGTGCTTTGAGCCTTTGGAGAAGTGGCTGCTGCGATCGCGGCTTTCTCTGCATTTGGAGTTCCTACCGCTGCCTTTTTCCCTAAATTCAGTTCGCCTCGTCCCTCTTTTCGCATCAGGTAAACCAGATTCATCTCGCTGATTTGTCCCGTCAAATCCAATGTTTGACCCAAATGTTCATACTGACGCTCAGCCAAATTCTTTAAAGTGATGCGATAGAAATTATCAATATCGCTAGCCGCCGCCAGTTTTCGCGCGGGTTCGCTAATCAGGATCACGGTTTCTTGTTGCTTCAACGCCTGTTGTCCCTTAATTCGCAACAGCACACAGTACTCAGTGTAATTGCGTTCTTGAGAAAGCTTTTCGTATGCAGGATTGACCATTTTTGAGAGAAACTCAGCCGCTTGTTGGCGATCGCACTCCGCATCTTGAGCGCAGCTATCTGGGTGCAGCCGCCGCGCAATTTTAAGATATCCCTTGCGAATATCCTTCATATCCGCATCGACGGGAACGCCTAAAATTGCATGGTAATCGGTGAAGTCTAGATTAAATAATCCCTGTTCAATCTTCAAAGACATGCTAATCATCCCAGAAACTTACCCATAGAGGGTTCCCGCGAATGAACGTCCCATAACCCCAATAAGTAAGAAGTTAGAACAAGCTGGAAACTCTAATTCCACTCCACATTTAATGGCGTAGTTTTACCCAACTCTTGACTCAAAGCCTTATGAATTTGACCATTGGTGGCTAAAATTCGCCCCGAATCTATTGCAAAAGTGCTTTCATCATAAGCAGTCACTTTTCCTCCCGCCTCTTCAATAATGACAACCCCAGCCGCAATATCCCAGGGCGACAAGCCTCGCTCCCAGTAGCCATCTAGCCGTCCACAGGCGACATAAGCTAAATCGATCGCCGCTGATCCGCCTCGTCGCACGCCTTGAGTGAGATGAGTTAGGCGACAGAATTCGGCGTAGTTATTATCAGAGGTTTCGTGGCGATCGTAGGCAAACCCAGTCACCAGTAAGCTCCGCGACAGATCATTCGTTCGTGATACGCGAATGGGACGACGATTGCAAGTTGCGCCCAACCCCTTTGCTGCCCGAAATAACTCTTGGCGAGAAGGGTCAAAAATCACGCCGACTTGCGGTACGCCATCAATCAGCAAGCCAATGGACGTGGAATAAAAAGGATACTGGTGAGCAAAATTAGTTGTACCATCCAAAGGATCGATCGCCCACAGAAACTTACTCTCAGCCTCGCCTAACTTCCCCGACTCTTCCGCCAAAATGCCATGTTCAGGGAAGTGCCGCTGAATCACCGATAAAATTGCTACTTCAGCCCGTTTATCAGCTTCAGTCACTAAATCGCCGGGTCGTCCTTTTTCTTGGATATCTTCCAATTTGCCGAGGTAAGTCTGCAAAACTGCCCCTCCTGCAAGCGCCGCTTCAGTTGCAATATCTAAAAATGTTTGAAGAGATTGAGTCATAGGAAGAAGTGAATAGAATTAATCTTCATCGAGCGGTAAACCTTTGCGCACCCTGCCTTTGCCAAAGTATTGCCCAAACTGAAGTTCGTACACTTCATCTTCATCCTGGGTTTCGACTTCTAAATCCGATCGCGCATAGCTGACACAGAGCAGCGCATAGCCTTTTTCTCGAAGTTTGGGAGATAGTCCCATCGCTTCGGGTTGATAAATTTCGCCAGAAACGACGCGAACGGCGCAAGCGGTACAGGCTCCATTGCGGCAGGAAAAGGGTAGTTCAACGCCCTGGTTTTCGGTGAAGGCGAGGATGTAACGGTCTTCGGGAACCTGGACGGTATGGTGAGTATTAGTTTGGCGGTTGTAGATCCGCACGGTGTGAACGCGGGGCATAGGTAAGGGGCGATCCTTAGCGGGGATCTCGAAGAGGGCGCGGGACTGCACAAGGGTCATGATAGCGGGTATTGGCGATCGCTTCCGGCAAAGAACACTATTTTGCATCCCTTTTCATTTAATGGGGCTACAGGCTTCCACCACCGCGATTTGCTAAAGAACTCTTTAGTCAAAGGAGGAATATCAGCGGTGTCGATTTCTTCCTCTGTAAGCGAGTCAACTTTCTCCCAATTCGTCCTGGAGGAACTGTTCATATCATTCTCGTTCATTGAGGGAATACAAAGGGCAAATAACGACTCATGCCTCCACTGGTGCAATTAAGCCTCGTTTAACGGCTTCTGCAAGAGCGGTAGCTTTGCGAAGTAAGCCTTCCTGGTAGTTTTGCATGAGTGCTTCTAGTTCTAGATGTGCTTCTGGGGATAGGGTTCCAGCTTGCTGTTGATCAAGGAGATGACTGAGTTGAGTATCTTGCTCAGGCTCTAGTTGAAGTTCGGTAAGGGCAAGAAGTTGTTCGTGGGTGAGTTCTGTGACGGTGGGCAGAGTGTTGATATGGGCACTCAGAAGAGGGATGGTTTGGGCGATCGTGTCTGCTAAGACGCTAGCGATATCGCGGTTGGCTAGGCGGGCAAACTGCTCGGCACGTAGATAAATGTCATCGGGGATGTTAAGGGTGACTTGGGTAGTCATTAGTAATTTACGAAATAAACTATGGTTATTCTATCGTGTTCCCCATTTTTGCATCCCTTTTCAAGCCGCCTCAACTACGCAACATAGGGATTTATTTTCTCCAAATCACTTGCCTCTGCCTGCTAGGCATGGTATGGATCCCACCGCAATTGCAGCGTCATCCAGAAATCGGCAGACACCTCAAAAAATTTAGCTAGTCTCAGCGCCGTTCCCGGTGTCATGCCCCGTTTGCCCTTAACCAGTTCGTTTACCCGCTGATAAGGAACATGGAGTGCGTCAGCTAATTCCCGCTGGGTCAATCCCATTGAAATTAAAAACTCTTCTAGTAACATTTCTCCTGGATGAGTTGGAGATCTATGGGTTGGTATTCTCATAAAGGGTAATTTTTGGAGAAGGCAAAGTGGTCGAGCAGTTCGCGGTGAATGAAGCGATAGCGACCGCCGATGCGCTGGAGCAGGCGACGTTCAACGCAGTAGTTGAGGAAACGGGCATAGTTCCAAGGAATTTTGCGATCGTGGGTAAGCGTAAAGCGAAGGCTGAGGTGTTGGATACAGGCTAAGCCACCGCCAAACAAGCCAAAAATCAATGCACCTGCTATTCCTGGAATGATTGCCTGTAGCAATGATTTCTGAACAACTTCAGCAGTGACAAGTAAAGACTGTCTTGCCATGCCTGCTTTTAAAGCTTCTACAGGTAAAGTTATGGTTCCAGCCATCCACATCACAGCCAAGGGATAACTGAAGGTCGTGACCCAGGCGACATTATATAAAGATTTCCAAATACCTTGATTGGGGCGCGATCGCGTTTTCAAATCCTGTTTCATCCCGTTAAGTAGCCCACTAATCAGCCCAACTGTCAGCCCAAAAATTAACCCATAGATTAACCCAACTATTAAAACTATCAGAGACAAAATTAACCCAAAAATTAACCCAAAAATTAGCCATCCTCGCAAACTCCTTAGGATTTCTCGGCGCACTTTTTGAGACATCGAAATACGAAAGTTTTCAACAGGCTTAATATCATCTAGCCTACCAATCAGCCCAACTGTCAGCCCAAAAATTAGCCCAACTGTCAGCGAACCGAGCAGTCCACCAATCAGCCCACCAATCAGCAAACCGAGCAGTCCAACGGTCAGCCCACCAATCAGCAAACCTGTTAGCCCAAAAATCAGCCCAACACTCACCCGATACCCCCACCTCGATCGACCCTCATCCAACCAACTCGGCTGCATCTTTTCAATCAACAATTCCACCTGATTCCGCTCTTGCAACTGCCCCGCCAACCATCCCAACGATCGCCGCACATCACGCCAATCTGGTTCCCGCGCCAAAGTTTTGTATGCCCAATCTCGATTAGTAAATTCCTTACGAAGGCGATCGCTCTCCCGCACTTCTGGGCTTAATTGGCGATCGATATACCGCTCAAACAAATCCGCCTTCCCCTGCAACGGCTTCTGCGAGTCATACACCCGCGCCGCTAACCCAATAAACAACGGCACCCGCAATAATCCTGGCTCTTCCTCATCCTCAGAATTATCCTCATCTTCCTGACTGACCGCAGGTAACACAGGCTTCAGCAACCTCGCCATCTCCGGCACCGCCTGAATCTGTTGCCACAGTTCTAACTTGCCTACCTGCCCCAAATACTCCTGAATCTGCCCATCCGACAACGGCTGCAAACACACCGCACCCCGCAAATTACTCAGCTTCACCCCCGCTTGCATAAACTCCCGCACCCGACAACACACCACCAACTGTGGATAAGTCCGCGCAAACTCATTAATCTTTTCAGTACAAAGCTTCTGCCGCACCAGCCCCAACTCATCCAACCCATCCAGCAACGGCAGCAACACCTGCTTCTCTAGCCACGGCTCATAGATTTTGCGTTTGCGATCGCCCCCAAAATTCTCATACAACTGCGCCAATAACCAAGCCTCAATGCTCTGACTGTCATCCCGCCAAGTCGATAGCTCAAAAATAATCGGAATCACCGTCTTAGGCTGGGCGATTGCCTCTCCCACCAACTGTTCTGCCAACTTCAACAGCGTCGTCGTTTTCCCCGCCCCCGGCGTTCCCAAAATCAACAGCTTGCCCCGAATATCTTCCCTGGCATAGGTCGCCAAAATCGGCTGACGAGAATCGATCGCCTCTTCGTGTACCCCGTCAATGGTCAGGATTTTCTGTGCTTCCAATGCGGTGGATTGCGATCGCAGCTTTGCCACCAGTTCAGGTTCCTCCGCCAAATCCACATCTAGCAGCACATCCCCAAATAGCATTTGCTTCAAGCGGCTCTTAATCTCCGGTTGCTGTTGCTGCAAAATCCGCCCCGCCCGCTCCCAGTCAATTCCCGGTTGTTCCCGCGACTGACCAAATAGTGAAATGAACGATCGCTGAATCGTCAACTGAGCATGAGGCGAATTATTGAGAGCATTAACATCTCCCCCCGCCTGAGACTGCTGGAGATTGCTGTCCTTTAGTTCAGTACTTTCAATTCCCTGTCCTTGCAATGGATCAGTCATTGGCAGTCCTAATCAACACCTCTACTTATCACAGACTCAATAAAGTCGCTGCCGCACCTAGCCAAGGCGAAACTGCCTTAAACACCTCTGCCCCCGTTTGCCACAAACTCTTCCCTGCCTCAGTCGTCTCCTTCAGCGTCTTCATTGTCTCGCCTACTTGCTTCAGGTTCCTGCCCACCAGTTCTTTATCTGGTTTCTCCTTGCCCACTTCCCGCTTTGCCGACTTCAAATAATCCAGCATCTCTTCTTTTTGGTCTGCCGAGATATCTGTGGTGGCGATCGCCCCTCTCAACTGCTCCAGCAATGCCAGCACATCCTCTCCAGTCAGCCCTTGCTGCTGGGTCGCCATCTGTCCTGACTGGCTCTGGGTCAAATCGCGTCCAGCTTGACCTGCCTGCAACTGCCCTCCATTAACCGTGACATTGCTAATTGTTTGGGATTGAGCAGGTTGTTTTTTGCCAAAAAGCTTATCTAGCATTACGCTTCCTCCAATTACTCGGAATGATGGTCATATTCTATGCCAGATCAATGGTTAGAGCGGCGCATCCAGCTTTTCCAGCCGTTCTAAAAATAAGTTTGACTAAAACGCCCTAGAGTCTGCTACTATTACCAACTGGCGGCTTATTTAAGTTGTCACACAAAACACCACCTGGAGAGGTGGCCGAGTGGTTGAAGGCGCAGCACTGGAAATGCTGTTTAGGGCAACTTAACGAGGGTTCGAATCCCTCCCTCTCCGTTTTTTGTTAACTGCTAGTCTCTCGCCTTTGCGATCGCCTCTAAGGAATGACTTGGAGAAATTTTGAGAATGGTGAAGTATGCGCACAATAAAAACTTCAGGATGAGTGCAACTTAGAATTTTTCTAGGTGCATTCATCCTGAAGCGCTAATTAAGATTGCCAAATAGCTGTGTGCTGACGTTACAAAACTTGTAAGGTACAAAGCTTTATTTCGTTCTAATGTTCTGGTCAGCAGTTGTTAGCCATACCGTTATTTCTAAAGCCAAACAAACTACTTATCCAAGGACAAGGTTTTCAAGTCTCTATTCTTAGCAACGAAACTTGTTAGCTGTTAGTGGTAATAGCGCTGTTCAACCCAAACTCGCACATCTGCTTCAGTAGTAAAAGTTTCAGTCTTTCCAGTAATAGGGTCATACACGTGCCAGTATTCGTGACCGGAAGGACTAAATTTTAATTTGATCTGAGGATCGTTACCGCCACTAAGTTTTGCCACTAGGGCTTGAAGAACACGGCTAACTATCGACTCTTTCTTTTGTTTCTTGTTGACGCTTTCTAGATCCCAGTATTCTTTGAAGCTAATGGGATACTGTTCAGTAAACTTGGCGGTCGTTTTCATTTTCTTGCTCCTTTATCTCACCAAAAATTGAGTGGTTAGTTCTGTTCCGATCGCCCTACTTCTGGGTCATACTGCTCAATCTCAGCCGATGATCATGAACTCATCTCAAGTCGGTAAATGTCTATGTGTCTACTGTAGGCATTCCATCTCGGCAAATCAAAAGGTATCATGCATCCTAAGTATGAATAGAATTCATAGACATCACTAGCCTTCGCAATTCGGTGATCTGCGATACTCTTGGAACATCTTGGGGGGTGTCATGCTCATGACACGGGGGAGAAGGAAATGAACTTAGAAGAAGTGAAATTATCCCAATTACGGGCGCTTGTGGCAGTTGCAGCGCACAGTAATTTTAGCGAGGCGGCATCCACCCTGTCGATTTCACAGTCTGCCGTGAGCCATGCGATCGCCACCCTCGAAGCCCAGCTTGGAGTCGTTCTGCTCTACCGAGGGCGGCAAGGAGCAAGCCTCACGCCTGTAGGAGAGCGCATTCTGAAGCACGCCCAAGACATGCTGCGATCGCTAACCTTACTAGGCAAAGAAGCCGATCTATCAAAAGGGCTGCAAGGTGGGCAAGTCCGAATTGCGTCTTTTCGCAGCGTAGCAACTCATGTTTTGCCAGAAGTTATTTCTAAGTTTCGAGAGAACTATCCTGCGATCGCTGTCACTATTACCGAATACCGAGGAGATGAAGGGGTCGAGGAAGCCTTGCGAGATGGGCGATCGGATATTGCGTTTACCTGTCTGCCTCCCTCTCAAGAATTTGATTCTTGGGAACTCATGCAAGATGAGTATATCGTGCTGCTGCCACCCAAAGCTAAAGCACCAGCCGGGCGAATGACATGGAAACAATTGAAAAGCTACCCGCTGATCATGCCGCCTAAAAATGACTATTGTTCCACGACCATTCACAGTTATTTTGCAGAGGCGGGGCACGTCTTAAAATCGACCTATGAAATCGTTGAAGATTCAACCATTATCAGCATGGTAATGAAAGGACTAGGAATTACAATCATGGCGAAGCTGGCAGCTGAACCCTTGCCATTAGGGGTACAAGTGCGTGAATTACCCACAACGCTGACCCGTGTCATTCAAGTTGCCACTTTAGAATCGGCGCTCAATCCGCCGCCAGTGTACGCATTTTTAGACACGTTAAAACAACACTGGAGATTAACGAATAATCTTTCCACAGCGGCTAAATCTTTGTCTCCGGGCGCAATCTCAACCCCGCTAGAAAGATCGATGCCGTCGGGTTGAAGCTTTTGCAGCGCATCGATTACGTTATCTGGTGTAATGCCACCTGCCAGAATCCAAGGGCAACGAGGACGGAATTGCTTCAGGCTCTCCCAGTTGAGGGTTTTTCCCGTTCCACCCAACAGTCCAGGGTTAGTGACATTAGGATGGTAAGCATCAAGCAGCAGTGCATCGACGCAGTTTTCATAACTGCGGGTGTGTTCCAGCGTTTCGGCATTCCGCACCCGGAAAGCTTTGATGATTTCGATCGCAGGTAAAGCTGCCCGTAGCGCCTGACAAAACTGGGGAGATTCATTGCCGTGAAGTTGGGCGGCAGTCAACTGAGCGATCGCCACCACTTGCTCGATTTCCGCCACTGATGCATCGACAAACACGCCCACTCGATCGACCGTTTGTAACGTGGTAAGTCCTCGAATTTGTTCAGGAGCAACATAGCGAGGAGATTGTTTGACACAGATAAAGCCAAGGGCACTTGCGCCAAATTGGGCGATCGCTTGAGCCTGATCTGTCTGAGTAATACCGCAAATTTTAACACGCATGTTTTAGGCTTTGGCGAAGATATAAACAGTTAAATCTCAAATAAATCTCAAAATTTTGGAGGATAGGTAAAACAAACTTTCAATCGTTGAACTGTAATCTTTAAACTGTTAACTATTTAAACAAAACTCTATTCCTCGTCACACTGTCTCCGATAATCCTTATTAATTGATGCTGATATCGACATTAGGAGTATAAAACTTTGACGTACCTAACTTTACTAGCAGCCGTGCCTCATACGCCAGAATGGTCTTATAAAGTAGCGCTGGTGATGATTTCTTGCAATTTATTTGCGATCGCTGTTGGCTACTACGCCATCAAAAATCGCGGTGTTGGCCCTCAGCTTCCGGTGGCAGTACCCGCCATGTTCACCGGATTTGGCATTCCCGAACTATTAGCAACTGCCAGCTTTGGGCATGTGCTAGGGGCAGGGTTCATTCTAGGATTGGGGAATGCAGGCTTGCTGTAGCGCTGAAATAGCGATCGCCTTTACATCTCAAGGGTTTCGGATCAGTTGATCTGAAACCCTTATTTTTTAACGCTTGGCAGTCTTGAATTGTTTATGGTAAAATTTACCATAACAATCCAGAAAACACCATGCAAACCACAACTCACTTACCCACTCATTTTGATCCGGCAAAAGTTGGAGAAGTATGGCGAGTTCCTTATCAAGAACGGGCGATCGCTGCCCAAGAATGGGCAAAACAACACCGTATTCAGCCTGCAACAAGCGATTCTCAGCGGGTATGCTTATTGGCGATCGACGTACAAAATACCTTTTGCATTCCCGAACATGAGCTATTTGTAGGCGGCAGATCGGGCAGGGGCGCAGTTGATGATAATGTTCGCCTCTGTGAGTTCATCTATAGAAATTTGGCGGAAATTACTGAAATTGCATTAACGATGGATACGCATACCGCCACCCAAATCTTTCATCCAGTCTTCTGGGTCAACTCGGCAGGCGCACATCCTTCGCCCATGACCGTGATTACGCTAGAAGACGTGGAAAATGGGACATGGAACGTTAATCCTGCGGCGGTTCCTAGCATCATTCTAGGCAAAGATTCAGACGGACATCTAAATGGATATCAAGATCTGCAAACTTATGGACTTCACTATGTTCGGCGGCTTCATCAAAACGGTAAATTTCCGTTAACGATTTGGCCTTACCACTCTATTCTAGGAGGTATAGGTCATGCGATCGTTTCGGCGGTAGAAGAAGCCTGTTTTTTTCATACCTTAGCGCGTGGCAGTCAGACACACTTTGAACTAAAAGGGAGCAATCCCCTAACCGAAAATTATTCGGTGTTGCAGCCAGAAGTGATGAGTGATCAACAGGAACGGGCGATCGCCCACAAAAATACGGCTTTTCTACAAAAGCTCCTCAGCTTTGATCGCATTATTATCGCCGGACAAGCCAAAAGCCACTGTGTTGCTTGGACGATTGATGATCTGTTAAGCGAGATTCAGGCGACCGATCCAAGTCTGGCTCAAAAGGTTTATTTGTTAGAAGACTGTATGTCTCCTGTAGTCGTTCCGGGCATCGTCGATTTTACCGATCAGGCGATCGCCACATTTCAGCGGTTTGCCCATGCTGGAATGCAGGTAATTCGATCGACAGATTGGTAAGCAACCCCTTTCCTACAATTGCTGTTGAAGGGCAAGGGAAGGGCAATTGACAGAGGGCGATTAACAGGGGATTAAATCGCGAACAACGATTGATTTACAATGCATCCTGGGCATCCTCCTAAACACCAGTCGTAAGCGCAAGAACTCCCAATGAGCATTTTTTGGAAAAAGGTTTCTCTCAATCCACAAAATATTGAACAAACTGTAGAACGAGTCAACGCTTCAATTCGGCAGCCTGGTTTTACTGCTGCATTTACCGTTGACGTAGAGGGAGATGCACGGCTGGTAATTGTGGCAGAAGTAGAGCGACGATACCGCCAGTCCCAACCTGAGGAACAGGCAGAAACATGGGGCGATCGCCGTCAGTCGAATCTTGATGATCATGCTCCCGTTCATCAACCCCTTGATGTTGAAGATATTATTGCTGGCATTCGCTACTCGGTCGCAGAGCATCATGACTTACCTGTTTATGCCGTCTTGCTGCTGCGGGCAGGCATGATGCCCTTAATGCCTGATGGACGAGTCGATCGCGGCACCTGCCGAGAGAGTTATTTAGCAAGCACATTAGAGGCGATCGCCGAGTCTCGACTCATGATTAGTGAAACTAGCGGTAAAGATGACTTAGTGAATTGTCCCAAAAAAGAGGATGCCAACAAAAAAACTGAAGGTCATTTAGAACCCAACCAGAACGATGGCATAGCCGCGGATAGGAGTATAGAGACACTGCTACAGAAGCTGCGATCGCAAAGGAAGCAGTCTCAGAATAGAGACATTTCACCGCTGGTCATGAATTTGGCACAGCAGGGTTTATTAGGAATGCAAATTCCCCTGCAATATGGCGGGCTAGGGTTTGATCATTTCAGCACGCTGCGCGTTTTACAGCAGTTAGGCGCGATCGACATTTCTCTGGCACTCTTCATCAGTCTTCATAATGCGCTAGGGGTTTACCCAATCATGCATTATTCTTCTATAGCGACTCGTCGAGAACTTTTACCTCTTTTAGCCGCCGGACACGAGCTAGCAGCATTCGCCCTAATGGAAGAAGGCACAGATTCTTTCTCACCCACAATTGCCTCTAAAGCGATCGCTAACGGTCGGGGAGATTGGCAGCTTTGGGGCAAGAAAAAATGGAGCAGTCCTAACTCAAGCTGCATACCCGGAATCTTTAATATTTTTGTGCAACAAGTAGATGCTCAAGGCAATACCCAAGGCATCGCGGGTTTTGTAGTACGTGACAGTTTGCGCCAAGAACGGGCTGGAACCTTAGGCAACACTTTATTTCTAGAGGGTGATATCGTCAGTTCGGAGCAGCGGTTGAGCAAGGTTGGGGCAGGGATGGACATTGCCCAAAACGTTATGCAGCTACATCGGCTGAGTATTGCAGCAGTTTGTCTAGGCGGCATGAAACGGTGTGCGCAGATGACCTTACAAGCCACTCAGCACCTCACTGTTTCCGCCGACCAACCCTTCGACCATCCAGTGACGCTGATGGGCTTGAGTGAAACGACTCTAGCGATCGCTGCTGTTGAGTCATTGGTGAGTCACCTGGGCTTGCTGCTCGACCAGGGCTATCCCGTTCCCATGGAGGCATATTTAGCTTGTAAAACTTCGGCTCCAGAGTTCTTTTGGAAAAGTGCAGATAGCTTAGTGCAATTCTTAGGAGAACGCAGCGATGTCTTGGAAATTTTGCAAGATGCCAGATTGCTACGAATGGTTGAAGGATCAACAGAGACGCTCAACTCCCTGCTGGGAGAACAGGTCATTTATGATGGTGATGCTCTACACCAGTTTTTGTGCCATGAACTGCGCGCTCCCGACATCGCCGAAACTTTAAAGACGGCTGCTTTCCAAATTCACGATCGCTATACCCAATTTCCTGGACGCTTTACCCCGCCAGCTGCCAGCCAATGGGCAGACGGGGCAATTGGAGCGATCGCCACCTGGGCAATTCTGTGGGCGGCGGTTGGACGAGCATTAAATGCAACACCATCGCCACTCTTACAACAAACATTTAATTGGGCACAGCTTCAGTTTGAGCATCGATTATTTCAAGCGCTGATTCCAATGGCTAGCGAAGTCACCCTTTCAACAGCTGAAGAAATGATTGAAGCAGTGGCTCACTATGCAGACGCGATCGGTGAGATTGGCATTAATCAGGATTTAGATACGCCAACAAAACTACCGACAAATCATGAATCAGAACAGGGTTGATCCCAGATTACGGCAGCGGATCTCCCCATTCATTGAAGCTAGGTACCTGTCCGATCAAGACTTTTCCGACCATCGGATCGCTCTCATCCCATCTCAGCGTTTGGCTTAATCAGCGCTCTGTTGATTTAGACGGAGATTACAAATCATGACTTTGGTCAGAGGCAAAGATAAAAAGTGCGTTACTTGCAAAGAAATCGTTTAAGATGGACTGAAAATTACTTGAACTAAGTTATCCTCATTTCAAGTGTTGTCATTATCATCGAGAATAAAAACTATGCCTCCTAGGAAGAAACTTCCCATCTTAGCTGCTGAAATTTCCAAGAACTCCATTGAACAAGTTTCGCTATCTCTGCAAGACTTGCCTGAAAAACCAAAAGATTCCTACTCATTACGAGAAGCGATCGCCCTCATGCATTCTGCGATTACCACTGCTCTAAGCCGGGGTTACAAGCACGAGGAAATCTCCAAACTTCTCGCCAATGAAGGCATCAAGATCACCGCTTCTTCGCTCAGAAGATACCTTTCCATCACCAAACCCAAAGGCGAAGGGAAAGCAAAAGCGAAACGCCAACCCAGAACTCCAAAGGCTGTTAGTGAAACCACCGCAACCGAGCCTGCACCAACGCGCGGAAAGCCCGGTCGCAAGCCTAAAGCACTCTCAGGAGAAGAAGCTGCTACCCCAGCGCGGCGCGGTCCAAAGCCCTCCTCAGAACCGAAAACGACCACTCGGAGAAACGCTACAGCCACCACTACTCGCCGCCGCAAAGCAACTTAAAATAGTTGTCTGAAAGAACGTTGCCGAATACAACAGGTTTCGGAACGCTGTAGTCTTATATGGCTGTAATCTTCATGATTAGCCAGCGCCATGCGGGTGCTATGAGTATTCAGCAACGTTCATGCTCTATTTCACATCTGCTTTTTGTACAAACTTATCATCTATACCTAACGTTAACGCTAAGGGTTGTTGATTAGGCAGAGCTTTCACGACAGTGCGATACACATCGTAGTTAGTCGGGGCAGTAATCGTTTGTCCATCCGATTCGTAGGTAAGGGTATAGGCTGCATCCTTAAGCAATTCAGGCTGGCTGATTCGCTCTTGTGGTTTTTGTCGCGCTTCTATTTCATCAACCGTAGGGCGAGGCGGCAAGGCAGGGTACCAAAGTCCCCGATCATCGGGCCCTGTTACAGCTTCTCCTGGTCTTTCACCATTTTTATTAATCAGAGAAGTTGAAGCAAATTTTTCTCGGCGAATTTGGTTAGTCTTATCTGGATTAATGCTGTATTCAACTTGCCAAGTATAAGTCACTGTCGCCGTGGCTTCGTATTGAGTGGTTATTCTTCGATCGCAGCTCATTAGCCCTACAAGGCTGGCTAGAGTAATCATCGCGTGGCGAATTGGCTTATGCTGAGTTCTAAGAGAAGTCATAGGTGCGCGAGTTTAAAGGGTAGAGAAATGGATTTAAGCCTTTGCATGATTGTTAAAAACGAAGCGGATAAACTGCCCCGTTGTTTGTCTAGCGTCCAGGGGATGGTCAATGAAATGATCGTAGTCGATACTGGCTCGACCGATCAAACGACAAAAATTGCTCAGTCTTTTGGAGCACAAGTTTATCACTACTCTTGGAACAACAACTTTTCGGCAGCCCGCAATGAATCGTTAAGATATGCTCAAGGAGAATGGATCTTGGTGCTAGATGCAGACGAAGTTTTAAACCCAGAAAGCATTCCAGCCTTAAAGCAAGCAATGCAGCGCGACCAGGCATTGGTGATTAACTTAGTGCGCCAGGAAATTGGTGCAGTGCAATCGCCTTACTCTTTAATGTCTCGACTGTTCCGTAACCATTTCGGAATTCGTTTTTCTCGTCCTTATCATTCCATGGTAGATGATAGTGTGACGCGCTTGTTGCAACGCGAACCGACTTGGAAAATTATTAATCTGCCAGAGGTAGCAATCTTACATGATGGCTACGAGCCAGGCGCGATCGCCACCCGCAACAAGCTCCAACAAGCAAAAGCCACCATGGAGGGCTATCTAGCCACCCATCCGGAGGATGCCTACGTGTGCGCCAAACTGGGCGCTTTGTACAACGACATAGGCGAAGTTAAAAAGGGGATCGCGCTCCTAGAGCGAGGGTTAGAGATTATTGCTCATTCTGCTCAAGCAGCCGAAGAAAACGCTCCCGTGCTTTACGAATTACACTACCACCTGGGTATCGCCTACAGCCGATCGCAAAATTTAGTGAAAGCAGAAGGACATTACCGAACCGCGACACAGCAGCCTATTTTGAACCGTCTGAAGGTTGGCGCATACAATAACCTGGGGGGGCTGCTGAAAGCCAAAGGAGATTTGTCCGGTGCCCGGATGAACTACGAGATTGTTACCAAGGTTGATCCGACTTTGGCAATTGGACATTACAACCTGGGTATGACGTTTAAAGCAATGGGAATAATGCCTGATGCCATTGATCATTACCGCCAGGCGATCGCCCTCAACGCTACTTATGCTGAAGCCTACCAAAACCTGGGAGTAACGCTGCTAAAAGTAGGAGCGGTAAAAGAGAGTCTAGAGGCATTTGGACAAGCGATCGCCCTTTACGAACAACGCGATCCTCAAGAGGCGCTACGGTTACAGCAAGGACTGGTCGAGATGGGGCTGTTGAAAAAGTAAACCTCTGAAAAAATGAACCTGTTTGCCCATCATCATCAGCAAATGACCCAGGCTGAAGCGCCGCTTGCGGCTCGGATGCGTCCGCGTACCCTGGATGAATTTGTCGGGCAAGATGCCATCATTGGCGAAGGGCGGTTGCTGCGTCGGGCGATTCAAGCCGATCAGCTTTCATCATTGATTTTTTACGGCCCACCAGGAACCGGAAAGACGACGCTAGCACAAATTATTGCCAACACGACAAGAGCGCACTTTATTGCCATTAACGCAGTTTTGGCAGGCGTGAAGGAAATTCGGGACGCGATCGCCACTGCCCAAGATAAACGCGGAATGTTCAGTCAACGCACGATTTTATTTGTCGATGAAGTTCATCGCTTCAACAAAGCCCAGCAGGATGCGTTATTACCCTGGGTAGAAAACGGCACCGTGATTTTGATTGGCGCAACCACAGAAAATCCTTACTTTGAAGTCAATAAAGCGCTAGTGAGCCGATCGCGTATTTTTCAACTGAAGTCGCTGAATGAAACCGATCTGCGGCGTGTGGTAGAACAGGCGTTAGCAGATGGCGATCGCGGTTATGGCAAGCTCAATGTACAGCTTGAGATAGCAGCATTAGATCATTGGGTGAATGTTGCTAACGGTGATGCTAGAACCTTGCTGAATGCACTAGAGTTAGCCGTTGAGACGACTCCTGAGCAAGCAAGCATCATTCACATTACCCAGGCAGTTGCCGAAGAATCCATTCAGCAGCGGGCAGTCCTCTATGACAAAGAAGGCGACGTTCACTTTGATACCATTAGCGCCTTTATTAAAAGTCTGCGTGGCTCCGACCCAGATGCCGCCTTGTATTGGTTGGCACGGATGGTTTACGCAGGAGAAGATTTACGGTTTATTTTTCGACGGATGACGATTTTAGCAGGGGAAGATGTGGGCATGGCAGACCCTAATGCGATCGTTGTAGTGAATGCCTGTGCCCAAGCATTTGAACGGGTAGGAATGCCGGAGGGAAGATATCCTTTAGCACAAGCAGCAATTTACTTAGCAACGGCTCCTAAGTCAAATAGCGTCATGGGTTTTTTTGATGCGTTGGCAGCAGTAGAACAGGAACGAGAAGCCGAAGTACCCAATCATTTACGGGATGCGAATCGAGATAAACATAGCTTTGGGCATGGACAAGGATATCTTTATCCCCATGCTTATCGTGATCATTGGATAGAGCAACAGTATTTACCTAAAACGCTTCAAGGACAAGTTTTTTATCAGCCCTCTAAACAAGGTTATGAAAATAAAATTCAGGTACAAGTCTCACAGCGCCGAGAAGCACAGTTAGCCGCAGTGATTGAAGGTCTAGGAATAGCACTGCCAGAAGTATTGACCTTTAGCCCTGTCAATTCTGCTCAGGATCGATGGCTCCAACGATCGCTCAGCCAAGCCGGAGAGAAGCTGGCAGCCGTGCGCGATCGCCTTTTCATCCTCGCCCAACCACAGCGTCACCACGTCATTTTAGATGTGAATGCAGGTAGTGGATTCCTGACTTGGGAAGCGTTGCGCCAAGTTCCAGAAGGCGGTGTTTATGCAGTAGTTCAATCACCCGAAGATGTCGAAGCGCTCCGAGAACAATCTGCCGCTTTGCCGGAACTAGCTCGTCCTATTGTGCTGCAAACTTCTCTACTAGATTTGTCCACAATCTTAGCAGCACTTGATTCCCGTCTCCGCTTCGATCGCATGATTGGGCGTAATGCATTATTAGACGAACCAGATAAAGTCCAAGTGATTCAAGTTCTAATGGAGTTCTTACGTCCAGACGGAAGCTTAGTGTTGGCGGAAACCGTTCCTCGCCACACACAGCGGCTTTATGACTTAATTGATGCAAAGCAATTCAATACTAAGATCTACAAACGGTTGGTAAAGGCAGAAGAAGCCATTTATCAGAACGCTAAAGATGCAATGGTGAATTGGGATGAAGATGAGTTGCGATCGCTTTTCCAAAATGCAGGTTTAACATCTGAGGTTCAGTTAGAAACAACTCAGACCGATTTACACATTACGCCTGCCTTATTGGAACGCTGGTTTAATACAGGCAGCAATCGCCCCAGCTATGGCGATCATTTGGCAAGTACTTTAAATACGGCAGAGTTAAAAACCGTAGAAACTATCTTTCGCAGAATCTTAACGAATCAAATAGTGAGGTGGAAAGGGGCGATCGCTTTTTGTCGAGTTACATTATGAGTTGACCATCATTTAGCTGGCTCTATTACAGGCAGTGAAAGTAGAAGAGGTTTGAAATTACTGCTAAAGTGTTTCAAGCTAAGGTTGCAGTATCCGTATCGATTAATATGGAAGAGTACTTGAAGGTTAGTAAGGTCATCGACTGGCGGCATCCCAAAATTATGGAACGCGCCAAACAAATTGCATTGGGATTTGAGACCTCGATAGCGATCGCACAAGCGTGTTTTGAATGGACGCGAGACGAGATCTGTCACAGTTATGACTATCAAATGAATCCTATGACTTGCCGAGCTTCAGACGTTCTTCAACACAAAACAGGTTATTGCTATGCTAAGAGTCATTTACTGGCAGCACTTTTAAGGGCAAACCAGATTCCAGCAGGATTTTGTTACCAGCGGTTAAGTATTGATGACAAGGGTGCGCCATACAGTTTGCACGGTTTCAATGCCATTCATTTGCCTGAATTTGGTTGGTATCGGGTTGATGCGAGAGGTAATAAATCAGGAGTCAACGCTCAGTTCACTCCACCTCAAGAGCAGTTAGCATATAAGATTCAGTTTCCTGAAGAGGCAGATTTTCCAGTAATTCTTGCCGAACCACTTCAGATTGTTGTAGAAGCATTGCAAGCACAGACTAAATGGGATGAGATACTCCGTAACCTTCCAGATATTTCATTAAATTCAGCAAAGAGTCATAGTTTGGTGTGATCGGTATTGGGGCTATCCACATCCAATTACAGGTTAGGTGACTTCTGATTCTGTGGGTTAGGCATCTTGCCTGACATCAAATAGCCAAGATAACTATTCACCTTATTTAATCCACGATCTCCTTATTTAATCCACGATTTTCAGAACTTTTCCTTCTAAAAGCGTCCCTACCACACAGGCTCCGCTCCAATTCGCCCCAGCCCAACTTGCACCTTCTAAATCCGCACATAAGAGATTTGCGCCACTTAGATTTGCGCCTGCTAAATTGGCATCGCGTAGATCTGCTTCTTCTAAATTCGCATTACTTAAAATTGCACCTTGTAAATCTGCCTGCGCCAAATTGGTGCCGCTCAAGTTTGCTCCACTTAAATTAACCCCGCGCAAATCAGCCCCGCGCAAGTCTACACGCTGCAAATTTACGCCCATTAAATTTGCTCCACTCAAAAACGCACCTGCCATCGCAGTATTAGATAAGCGCGCCTGCATCAAATTTGCCCCGCGCAAGTTTGCCCCGCGTAAATCTGCTTCTGTTAAATCTGCCTGCATCAGATTGGCACCCAGCAGATTTGCTCTCAAATCAGTACCCGTCAACTGACAGCCTACTAAATTTGCCCCGTCCAGGTTTGCGCCTATTAGCTTAGCGGCGGCTAAGTTTGCCCCGCTCAAATTTGCCCCGCTCAAATTTACTTTGCTGAGGTCAGCATGGGAAAGATCCTCATCTTCTAGGTCGGCTCCAGCCAAATGCTTAAGCTTGCCAGCGCGAATAGTTGCAATGTCCATGGTTAATAGTGCGTTCAAGATTGGGCGTTCAAAGATTAAATAAGAGGGAGGTCTGCCATTGATTCTTCATAGCGCAGTAGCTCTTCTTCAGAGTGAGAATCGAGCATCCACATTCCGGCAGCAATTTTGGGCATGGCGATCGGTAAACTCATGCCTTGCTGTAAGCCTTTAACTAAAAGCGTTAGCACTTCAATCAGTTTTGGATCCCAACGATCGCTCGCTTCTGCCCGACAATCGGCTAAAGCTTGAGTGAGCAAAGTCTCGATCGCCTCCTCTGGAGAAGCTGCCCGATACCGAGCTACCCGCTGCTGAAAACAAGCCACCAATCCTAGAATTCTCGCTTCTACCGGAATCTCATCGCCTGAAAGTCCCGCAGGTTGACCAGAACCATCCCAGGCTTCGGTATGATGAGTCAAGATTGTGGCGATCGCCCGTAGTCTGCCCATTTTTCGCAACACCTGCACACCCGGAACCAAAGGACAACTCAACGGCATATCAGGCGATTCGACCTGCTGATAAATCGAAGTTCCAGCAGTCAACCGATTTTCAGCTTTGTCTAGCAGAGCGATCCGGTGCAGCAACCCTGCCAACCGCAACCGATGCAGTTGCCAAGACGGCAAATCTACCAACTGCCCCATTGCTTCCGCCAAACTTGCAACCTCAGCCGCCGCCATCGGATTGCTTAAGTCTGTTTGATCAATCAGTTGCGCCACCCGCAAAAATGCCTGTAGCTCGTTAGAAGTGAGGTTGTTATCAAGCGGCTCAAGGCGATGATTCAAATCTTGCTGATTCTCTTGCAGATAGTCTACGACGCGAGCTACAGTTCTGCCCAAATGATCAGCCGTGGGTTGATGGCACAATGCATTGTCTTGCTGAATCCGAGCGGCGATCGCTTCCCGGTGCGTGATTAATTGCTGACACAGTTCAGAATTATATTGACCGATATGGGCGATCGCCAATTCCACCGTTTCTAAAACCAGCCTTGGCTCAAACGTCCAAAACCCGTAGAACTTTCGTTCCAAGTCTTCTTGAGGAAAACCCGCAACTCCGTAATCTGCCTCAGTTAACTCCTGACACAACACCATTGCTGTATAATCAGGCGACAGAATGATCAGATGCCATTCCTGTGCCACCGGATCAGAGTCATCTAACGCCACCAACGCCACGTTTTCTTTTTGGCTGGTTGGATGTTCGGCAAAGCCTGCATCATCAGCTGCCATAATCACCACTTGGCTCGATCGCTCTGAAATACTGCGATAGCGATCGGCTTCTTGCAAATACCATTTTCCGCGCTGAAAAGCCGTAATCACCAGCGGCGAATAATCAGCTTCTAGAATGGCATCTTCGAGGGCGTGGCACAGTGCCACCAAAGTATTTTTGTAATAAACTCCAAAGTTCAAGGGACGCTTGTCCCCTTGTCCTAGCTCATGGGAAGCCTTGAGCTTCTGTAAAATTGAACCCTCTAACATCTTTGGTTTTGCTTTTAGTTTAACGGTGGTTTATAAAAACTGAAATTCTACCCCTCACTATATATTCAATAGCTTGAACGTGCAGGATGTAGATATTGATTCTGCTCAAAATTAGAACCAGAATTTAACGCTAAAAGAACAGATTTCACTTGCTCAGGCACTACCCGAACTTGCGCCTCTGTTACCATCAAATTGGTCACGGCTCTCAAAGATTCAACCCCGATCGCCAATACCCCCACGCCCTGTTCCATCAGCTTTTGAGCAACCGCCGCCGCAGATACTCCCGGCGTGTGAAACACCACAATATTAGTCTGTACCTCCTCTGGATTAATTTGAACTCCGGCAACTTGCTGCAATCCCTTTGCCAAAATTTGGGCATTAGCATGGTCTTCTTGTAAGCGCGATCGCTGATGCTGCACGCCATACAAAGCCCCTGCCGCAATAATTCCCGCCTGCCGCATTCCACCACCCAACATTTTGCGGAAACGTCGAGCGCGCTGCATTTGTGCCGCCGAACCCACTAGCGCCGAACCCACAGGTGCGCCCAACCCTTTAGAAAAACAAACGCTCACAGTATCGAACGGCTTAGCATACTCTGCTTCTGATATTCCAGTGGCAATACAGGCATTCCAAAAGCGAGCACCATCGAGATGCAGCTTCAGATCATGGACTTGGCAAAGGCTGGCGATCGCCTCAATTTCTGCCAGTGGAAAAACTCGTCCTCCGCTGCGATTATGAGTATTTTCTAAACAAACCAGTGTGGTTTTAGGAAAATGTGGATCGCTCGGACGCAGCACCTTCTGCAAATCCGTTGCCGTAAACACACCTTTATAACCTTGAATCAGCCGACACATGACACCAGACAATGCCGCCGGAGCGCCGCCCTCGTAATAATAGATGTGCGCCTCTGATTCCAAAATAATTTCGTCCCCTGGCTCAGTGTGCAGCCGCAGCGCTACCTGGTTCGTCATGGTGCCCGAAGGCATGTAGACCGCCGCTTCCTTACCCAAAAGCTCTGCCGTGTATTGTTCTAAGGCGTTCACTGTTGGATCATCGCCAAACACATCATCACCCACCTCAGCGATCGCCATTGCTTGACGCATTGCTGGAGTAGGTTTTGTAATCGTATCGCTGCGTAGATCAATCATTGAATCTGGCATGAAATCTGGCATTAGACTTTGACTAGCTCCTTTTTAGGTTCGACGGGTGCTGTCAACGCTTCCGCCAAATCAGCCCTGCCCAGCCGCGCCTCCAAAATATTCATCACCTCCCGCCCAAAATCATTCGGGTTCTGATTCCACGCCTGCAAGCAAACTTCACCAAAGAATGAACCCAGCGGCTCCGGATTCCACAGCACTTTCATAACGACCCAAGGCATGACGCTCATGGGGTTGTATCCCGGCTTCAAAATCTTATGCTTAAAGGCATACTCTTCTAAATGGGTGTGGGGCTGCAACCCAATGAAGAAGATGGCTGGCTCCACCTTGTCGGCTCCAAAGATCCGCTCTAGCTCCCGATGATAGGCAATGGTTTGACGAATCGTATCGAGCCGCTCATCAATCACATTAAAAGAATAATTGACTGAAACCACATCATTAAAGCCAGCCGCCTTCAAATCTCGACAGTTTTCCAGCACCGTCCGCAGGTTATAGCCCATCCGCATTTTGCGAACTAGCTCTTGAGAGCCGCTAGTAATGCCAATCTCAAAATAGTTCATTCCTGTTTTAACCATCAGGTCGCACAGTTCCGGGGTCAAATTATCCGCCCGAATATACGCCGCCCAATGGATGTCATCCATTCCTGCATCCAAAATCTTCTGCAACAGTTCGATCGCATCATCAATAAACCGCCGCGCCGGAATAAATTGAGCATCGGTAAACCAGAAGTTGCGCACACCGCGATCGTAAAGCTGACGCATTTCCTTCACCACTTCATCAGCAGGATTAATGCGTACCTGCTTTCCTTCCACTACTGTATAGATGCAATAACAGCAATTATGCGGACAGCCGCGCTTAGTTTGCACCCCCACATAAAAATCTTGCTCTTGCAGGTAGTACTGGAAATCCGACCAAATTGTAGAAATGTAGTCGTAATTACACGCAGATTTTTCTACGGGGGTAGGCTGCTCATGAATCAGGCGATCGCGAGGCGTAGATTTACCCACCACATAACACCGTTCCCCTGAAAAATCCTCTCCCCGCAGCAATTTTTCCAGCAGTGTCTCCCCTTCTCCCACCGAAAGGATTGCACCCTGGGGCAGCATCTTACCAATCTGCTCATAAAACACGCTCACCGCACCACCGCCCACAACTAACTGCGCTTGGGGGTTGTAACGCTGCGATCGCTTCAGCCCACGCTTAATCAGGCTCAAATTTTGCCAAAGCTCTGAGTAATAAGAGGTTGCCATCCGTATCCCCCCGATCGCCCCGCGCAGCTTGTGGAGCGGATTACGTGAATAATAAAGCTCAAACGCATTTTGTAATGGGTTGCCGCCTCGCCCTCCTACAGGTGCATAAATCTGAATATCGCGCCAGGAAAATACCAGTAGCGTCGGCTGAAATTCATCAATGCACTGATCCATGGCTGCCCCAAAGTCCAAGGGGGGAATGGTACCCAGATCAAAAATGCGCTGCTCTATCACTGGAAACAACTTATGAATATGATCTGCCAGATAAATTACCCCAATCGGAAAAATGGGGTTGCAGGGAAGGCGAACATAAAGAATGCGGTTATTCGTTGAGGTAGCAACCATCGGTCTAAAGCTCTGAGAGGTTTCTGAGACGTAGATTCATATAACTTTACGATACCACTGACGCCCTTGACCTGCATGGAACTTTCCTGGGATCTGCTTAGTAGACGCTCCTCCGTATCAAGCATCTTGAAAAAACACCGATAAAAGGTGGGTTGGTAGCTGTATTTACAGCTATGGGGATCGGGGAGTGTTAGGGTCTAGAGATATTCTAGTTTCTTCCTAATTCTTCCTCTAAGGAGACTCGAGCTATGGCTCAAATCATTGATCCGCTGCCCCCTGATGCTCAAGCTGCTCTCTGCTGCTACGTCAACGCGACCAGTAAGATTCAGATTGCTCGAATTACTAATATTCCCAACTGGTACTTTGAACGGGTGGTTTTTCCAGGACAACGGCTTGTCTTTGAGGCATTTCCCCAAGCCCTTCTAGAAATTCACAGCGGCATGATGAGTACTATTCTGGCAGATACTATTCCCTGCGATCGCCTTCATGTTGAGGTAGAGCTAGAAGGAGACTTACAGCTAGGCGAATCAGAAACTCCTCTCCTATCCGTAGCTGTCGAGTCATAACCGTTCTCAGATTGTATTTAACTTAAAAAATTCGTTTCAAATAATTTTGTTGCTTTCTTGACTCAGTGCCTTAAACCTGCCCTCTAGAACGAGGGACAAAATGAAATTTTTCCTAGTATCTTCCTTATACATCCCCCAATCAGGTGAATTGAGGGATTTTTTTTGGCTTTGTTAAAAAGTATTAGATATATATATACTCTCTCTTCTGGGTCATATCCTGCTTAAGCTTTTTGAACAGGTTAGTCCCTTAAAAAATACCGAATACTCTTCAAGAAACGTTAAAAGTTAGCAACATGTTGAATATTGTCTTAGTTAACCCACAGATCCCACCTAATACTGGTAGTATCGCTCGGACTTGTGCCGCTACTGGAACCCGGCTGCACTTGGTCGGGCCCTTAGGGTTTGAAATTAGCGATCGTCAACTTAAACGAGCAGGCTTAGACTATTGGCCCTACGTGGACTTACACTATCATCCTTCCTGGGAAGACTTTCAGAGCCATTACCAGCAGCAACAAGAGCACCAACCAGGACGTTGGATTGGATTCAGTACTTCAGGTAAATATAGCCATGTAGAGCTTCAGTTTCAACCTGATGATTGGCTCCTCTTTGGTTGTGAAACAAAAGGATTGCCTGGTGAAGTGTTGGCAGCTTGCGATCAAACTGTCCGTATTCCCATGACTCAAATTCATGTTCGCAGCCTTAATCTTTCGGTCAGCGTTGCCATTGGGCTCTTTGAAGCTCGTCGGCAGTTAGGTTACCTCTCGTAAAATATCAAACAAACTCTGTCTATAGATAGATGCCAGTTACAAAATTTTTTGCTCTGATATCTCAGTCACTTCTTTAGGTTTGTTTACGACTTAAAGCTCCCTATATCGATCCTTTTAGTACTTGATATCGATATATAAATCTGATTGTCGATTAATAGGAAACAGATTGAATCACTCTTCAGCGTCGTTAAAGCCGCTTGGATTCTTCACGTAAAAACTCAGATTTGCAGTCTTCTATACTACAAACCGCGATCGTTTTTCATAAGAAATTCATATACCCAGTATCCTTTCACCAACTTAAATTTTGGTTACCTGTCAGAGATGATCTGCCTCTATTTAGCTCATTCTTCAGATAATTTTTTCCTCTCCTTAAAAACAGTTCGTCATCCGTAAGATCAACCGTTTTCAACGAACTGATTAGCCTAATCAATTGAGGGTTTCAAACCAAAGTTAATATGAAAATATAATTCAAAAAATCTTAAACATCAAATTTTTTTCTCGGCCTATACCCGTTTCTAAGCAAGGCTTTCAAGGTTATTACAAACCTAATAAGGTTTCCTGAAACATGACCCTTTGCAATGTCTTTTTATAAAGAAATAGACTAGATGTAGGTATTACTTGGATGCCATTCAAATAGTAGTAGGGTAGACTGTGCCGTTGTAGACAAACTTACGATGCCAAATGAGAGAGTAGAACTGTCATTGCAGCACGAGTTTAATGTTTTAGCTTGTTCTACATAGTCAAGTGTTGAATTTTTTGGCAACTGGTGTAAGCTTGTCTAAGTCAAAAGACAGAGGTAATCTTACCTAGGTAATGCTTTTATCTCTATGACTCAGGTCTTACAATCAGTGTGACTTGAATCACGGAAGGCATTAGAACGAAGTACAGATTGCCAACACAGTTAAACGCTGCTCATTTAGGAGGTTTTTTCTTTGAAGCGAGCACATTTGCAGAGGGTCAAGCCTGTTGAATACTCTCCAAGTCAAGTTGAAGGTTCGGTAGAACAGCAAGAGCAAATGGTTAACGGCGTTAAGCGTAAAAAGCGCACTTCCGCAGCCATGATTGGATTAGCGCTCTCCATGGGTGCATCTAGCTTGCTCATTCCTCGTCAAAACGAAGGAGCGACGGCAGCCGAGCCAACCCCTACTGACACTGCAACACTTTCGCTAGTTCCCTCAGCATCTACTGCACCTGCAGCCACGATGACTGAGCACATAGTGGTTAAAGGTCAAACGCTTTGGCAATTGGCTCAGCGCTATCAAGTCAGCGTAGAAGCGATCGCAACTGCCAATTCTCTCAAAGCTAGCGACATCGTTAGAGTTGGGCAAGCTATCAAAATTCCAACCGCTGTTTCTGAAGTTGATGCGACTGAAGCACAACGATCTGTTGAGTTTTCTACCCTTCGCTCCCCTCAACGGGTTGCATCAGCAGACTTAAGTAGCCTTGCGGTCACCCCGACTCAACCTAGTGCCAAAGCTGAAACCTCTAAGGTTGAAGTTGCTCAAGTTCAACGTAACGTTAGCCTCGATCGGCTGAGACAGCAACAAGAGAAGCTGCGTCAGTCTTTAGCAGATCTCAAAACAAAGGATCAAGCTGCCAAAGCTGAAGGGATATCTTCTGGCGAAGCTGCTATATCAGAGACATCTACAATCGCCTCCAAGCCTTCATACACTAGAGACTATCAAAATCAACCTAGTGAAGCTGCTGATACTGTGACGCTTTCCAGTAGTGGCTCAAATCAACTAGCTGTCAGCAACTTATCTGCTCCTGATGGGCTACGTACTAATCAAGCTGTGACGGTTCCTCCCGAAGCAGGCCTGATTACACAGGTTCCTAGCCCTGCTTCGGCTGCTGCCCCGCTCGTTTCTGCTCCTGTTCAGGTTTCACAGCTTCGGGTTTCGCAGCCAACTGTGCGTCCCAACGTTCAACAGGTCGCAGCCAACCCCAAGCCTGAAATGGTTTCTTACCAAGTTAATCTTGGCGATACAGTTGCTCAGATCGCTAGCGCTCACAACATTTCCCCATCGACCTTAGTTCAAGCCAATCGCATTAGCGACCCAAATTTTATCTTCGTTGGGCAAATATTAAGAGTTCCGACTATTCAAGCCATGACCTCTGCCCCAGCGCCACGTGTTCGTCAGGCTGCACCTTCTCAGCAAGTTGCTACCCGTTTGAGTGTAGTGCCCAGCACGGTTACAGTGGCCAATCCCGCACCAGTTACTCAATCCAGCCCAAGTATTGGTGGTAGCCTAACCTCACCTTCACCATCAGGGCTTGATCCTCATGTTGAAACTCTTTTATCTGAAATCAAGGTTTTGAGAGAGCGGCATCGTACTGCTACTCCAGTTGCTACAGCCTCCAGCACTCCTATTCCTGAATCGGTGCAAGTTGCCGCGTCGAATTTACCGACACCTTCAGTTAGCACGCAGTTTAATCCAGGTGGACTCAATCCTGTTCAGGCTGCTCAACCTTCAAGGCGCACTGCCCGATCGCAGGTCATTCCCATTCAAGTTCCGGCGGCTGAAAGACCCCAAACATCTACATCAGCCCCACAGCCTCAGCAAGTTGCGGCTGCCCCAGCAGGAGCCGAGAGCTATGCTCCCCTGCTCCAGCCCGTCACCGGGAGGATGGTATCTCCTGACCTGCCGCCTCTTCAGGGCGAAGAGAGTTTCCTACCTGAAGGTGCACCCTCTTTTAATGGCTACCTCTGGCCTGCAAAAGGTCTGCTGACTTCTGGCTACGGCTGGCGCTGGGGCAGAATGCACGCTGGCATTGACATTGCTGCAGATGTGGGTACACCCATCTTTGCCGCTGCTGACGGAGTGATTGAGTACTCTGAGTGGAACTCAGGAGGCTACGGCAACTTAGTAGAAATTCGTCATCCAGATGGCAGTTTAACCCGCTATGCACACTTGAATAAAAGCCTTGTACGAGCAGGGCAGAAAGTGAAGCAAGGTGAGCAGATTGCAGAGATGGGTAGCACGGGGTATAGTACCGGGCCTCACTTACACTTTGAGGTGCGTACAGCAACGGATGGCGGGTCGGTTGATCCGATCGCTTATTTGCCGCAGAAGTAGAAAAGTTTTAGCTGGCATTGAATTAATTTTTGGTTCAATGCCAGCTAACCTAGAAGGCTGAAGTGTGGCGATCGCTACACCAATGTGATACCTTAATTAAGGTTGATTTCATCAGCGATAGTGTATTCGGCTCAGTAGCTCAGTTGGTTAGAGCAGGGGACTCATAAGCCCAAGGTCGCAGGTTCAAATCCCGCCTGAGCCATCAAAGCGTTGATCATTGATGTCTTGAAGGTTTTTTAGAAATCTTTGAGTTAAGGTTAGATTGCTGCGTGCATCTGCTATTGCTTTTTGGCATAATTTCTAGGTATTTGACCAGTTGCTTCTGCTCAAACCTGTGGTTAGAGGATTAGGCGTGACTGCCCTTAATTTGGCTCATTGTCACCCGAAGAAACCCGCTTATCATTGACCGAAATAATTTGATCGAGTCGAATAACGGTGTCATCTTCTAGCTTCACATAGTCGGCATGATTGGCAGCATAAATATCTGCAATTCGCCCTTCAACCTCGCTAGTGGTATTTGCCTCAGTATGATAAACAATCCGGCAGGTTTGGCGCAGCGTTGCGATCGCCTCCAGTTCATCTTGAAAATCGCAGCTGACGGGGGTGTAGGAGTCCATGGCAATTCCTGTGTTGTGAGTGTTTCTGGAAGACCGCTTTATAAGCGGTTTTCTTGCCCATTAAGATAGAAGATTCAACTGCATAAAGTCATCAGCCTTTGGAGCCTTTTTTCCAGACTGTCGAGGCTTGTGAGATTTAATATTGACATGGGCTACAAACCAGGTGCGCAAAGCATAGGATTGCTCAAGATCCAAATTATCTAAATTGAGCGGCGGTGGAAAAAGCTGAAGGTTTTGAGCCTTCGCCCAACCTACTTCGCTGCCGAACCTTTCTGCACCAAAAGGCATAAATGAACTCGGTAAATGAGCAAGATAGGGAACGACATTTTGTTGATGCAAAAATAACTGACGCTGTTGTTCTAATTGTTTAACTCGCTGCTGACGCGCCTGTTTGTAATTAAGGATGGGAGATGGATAATCCTTTAAAAGTAAAGAGGGAGGAAGTCCCAGATCTTCGGGGCTTAGGTGGGCTAATTCTGGAACCCAGCGCTTGATAAATAGACCTTCTGGATCACAGCGATCGACTGCTGTTTGTTCTGGGTTGTAAATTCTAGTCCAAGTTTTATCGACACAATGGGTCACGCCAGACTGCATTGCCCACTGATAATGATCAATTGGACAATCGCCATCCAACAGATGTCTCATAAAATGTAGCGCTCCGTACCGCCAATCCATTCTCAGAAGGTTGCTCAAGAAGCTGGAGTACATTGCCCGCACGCGAAAGTTAAGCTGCTGCCAGCCGCCTGTTGCCTGTAAACATCGAGCTGCTGCATCAATAATGGGAAAACCCGTTTGCCCCTGCTGCCAAGCTTGATAAAGAGTTTCGTCAAACTCCCATCCCTCTTGATCAAAAATACTGTAGAGCGATCGCACTTCTAACTGAGGCAAATAGCGAAACCGCTGAGCGAATCCACTCCCCCATCGCAGCCTCGAAATTAACTGCTGCCGACTCCGTTCTGCCTTGGCGCTCGTTAACGGGTGCTGCTCTGCTGTCTGAAAACATTCCCGAATTGAAATTGCCCCAAACTTAAGATAAGGACTCAGCCCAGTAGTTGCCTCTGCCCCCGGATACGAAAGCTGCCAATAATAGCGATCGACCTTTTCTGCAAAAAATTCATTCAGCAAACATCGCGCGGCTTGAGTGCCCCCAGTCGGTATCACCTTTGTATCAGCCACAAGTCCTAACTTTGCTAGGTCGGGCAAGGGTTCGCTGCTTACCTCTGAAGGAACAGAAATTTGGCTGGGGGTGGGAACTAGCTCTGCTCGCATATCTTTGTACCAAAGATCACGATATGCAGGATAAGGAAGTAAATCTGGCGTACTGGCGATCGCTTCAAACCACCGAATCTTCATTCCCTGTTCCAGTAACGCTTGATTCAAGCGAGCATCGCGCACCCGTCCATAAATCCGTTCATAGTCTATGTACGCATAGATGCCATCGGCTTGAGTTTCACGAATTAATTGGGGCAAAATTTCTACCGGATCACCGTAACGTAAAATCAAGCGTCCACCTTGCTGCCGTAAATCTTGGTCAACATGATGGAGGCAACTCAACATAAAAGCCACCCGAGCCGGAGCCGTTTCGGGGTGGTGCAGAAGAGCGCGATCGAACACAAACACTGGAACTACAGATCCCCTTAACGCGGCTCGATACAGAGGCGCATGATCAGACACTCGTAAATCTCGCCGGAACCAAACGATCGTACGACTCATGAAAAGATGCCTAAGTCAGCCTTCATGACATAGTGTAACAAGCTCTGCTTGACTGATATTGATCTAAAGGCACACGCTCAAAGGCGCAACAGATCACAAACTGTTCTGGAAATAATCGAAAAGTTTGCAGGCAAGATTCTAATGTAATATCGGTTTTATTGAGCAACCCTACAAGCAACCCGTTATGCCGCCCGTGCAAACTGTGCTTGCAACTGCATGTCTGCTAACTGCTTTGCCCGGTTCATCAGAGCATCTACAGGCATATTTCCAAACTCAGTGAGTTCAGTCGATTGGACTTTTCGCCGCTCTGTGGTTGCCATAACGCCAATTCCTAGGAGTGCACCCAAAATAGCTCCAATTCCCAGGTTCCTTTGCAGATTTGGAACCGTAGCAACAGGCTGCCCCGAGCGATCGCGCATGATATCAGGCGGCGCTGTCACTTTAAGCTCAATCTCTGGCTGCGCTTGCTTTTGCAATGCCTTCAAGTTGTTAAAATGCCGCTGTAATGCATCAGTTTCCAAATCTAGCTTTTGTCGGAGTTGATCATACTGACCCAGTAACCGAATCATCTGCGATCGCTGCTGCTCTAAATCTTGTTTTGCCAGCGTTAAGGTTGACTGCCGTGCCTGCATGATTTGGATAGAGTTCAGCGTTAGAATTGACTGCTGCAAAAGCTGTAAACTGACTGCATTTTGAAAAATAGGATTTCGGGTATTCGCTCCTGGGTTAGCCAAATACTGCGGTAACAGAGACTGGCTCTGCTGCAAAAGCTGATTCGTTACCCGCTGATGCTGAGCCTGGAGAGCTTGAATATCATTGCGATCGCCGCCGCCTAAGTTAGCAAACTGCTTGCCTAATTGTTGCTCTAGAGCTTGAAATTGAGTCAGCAACATGCGGTAGCGCGAGTCTTGGCTCAACAGTTGATTAGGAATTTCTACCGATGGCTGACCACCTGCCGCTTGACCCGCTGCTGTTTGAGGTGCCTCAACTGGTTTCAAAGCAAGCCGTTGGGAAAACTGAGTATAAATCTGCTGGGCTTCCGCTAACTTGCCTTGAAGTTGAAGTTCTTGTTTCGCTACATCGGCAGTACGAGTTTCTAACAGCTTTAACTGGACTTGTAAATTATCAACTCCATACTGCTGATGAAGCTGCTCAATCTCAGTTCTAAGGTTTTGAAGTCGAGCTTGTGATTGAGGAATCTGGTCTTCCACAGACTTCACACCTCTACAGGTGCTGCCCTGGCACTCCTGTCCATAGCTGATGTAAGACTGAGTTAATTGAGAGAGTACTGCCTGTACCCGTTGTGGATCAGCATCTCGATAGCGAACCAAAATTCGTCCACCCTCTGTGGTTAGAGCCAGGTTCTTTACTAAAGATTGGTAGCTAAGCTGCGGAAGTTGAAGTTGCTGAATCACCGGATCAATCAAGCGCGGACTAGTCAGGACATCAGTTGAAATGTCCGCAGTTGAAATATCCACCATAAGGCTAGGCGGAGAGATATTGGACTGGGCTTGCTGAACGGAATCATTGTATCGGTCAGTCGGTGCTATGGTCTGGGCTGCAAGCTCAACGGAGCCTTCGTAAACAGGAGCTTGACTTAGAACCTGGGTTAAAGCTCCTGCTGTAGCTGCGATCGCCAAGCCCACAGCTATAGCAGCCCGTTGCGGCGAAGAATCTGAGGCTGAATAAGCCGGTAGAGAAAGCGGCTGGGGTAAAGAAGGAGGTTGGGGCAACACCACAAGCTGAGGTTTAGGAATGCCAGAAGAATGAAGTGAGAGGGTAGAACTAGGAACACTGAAAGCTGTTCTCTTTCTCGACACAGGAGCCGCAGGAGAAAATGGCGACGTAACACTGTTGCCATCCGGTGAGGCATTCCTGTCATTTTGACAATATGGTAAAGCGAATAGCCTTGCTTCCATGGTTGCAATATCCTCCATTTAACCGGGTACAGCTTGGGTCGAATCAACCCGTACCTCACCCATGCACAACTAACAGCCGCTCATCAGGATGTTTTGAAGCAGTCTATATCTCAGCTTTACAATCCGGCAGCTGAGTATCAATTTTCAATAAAGCTTGTTCCAATTTAACTGAAAGACTCAGTAGATTTCAGTAGGTCTGGACTATTGGGGCACACTCAGCACAACTGTAAAAACCCTTACTGAGCTAAACATTTTTGCCGACTTTTATCAAGATGTCTATAAAAACTTTAAGGTTTAAATGTATTTACTGACTCGCTCAACAATTTATCCGGATTCAACATTGCCCCAACCGCAAAGGGAAGTGGTCAATGATTCTTGATACCTAAATTGAGCCAAAACTGGAAAATACGTGGATTTATAGCTCTTAGAAACTTTTTAGGACAGGGAAAATTCAAGGTTAGGCATTTGAGTAAATTTACTGGTTAGCTTGTATTAGGTTATTGACGACCACTTAGCACTCACGACTGCACTCGTGACCTCAGCCCATTCAATTCAACCGTACATTTCTATTACATGTCAACGCTAACCATATTATGCTCTAGCCTCACTCACAGCTAAAACCAGACAGGCTCTTGCAGCATTCAACCTTAAACAGGGGAAACCAATGACACCGTTAAAAACCAATTTGCCTGCACTCCACAACGTCGTTGCTGCCACGCAAGGTCAGATTTCTTCTAATCTTGCCGGAGAAGCAGTCATCCTCGATTTAACGTCAGGCATCTACTACGGCTTAAATGAGGTCGGAGCAAAAATTTGGCATCTTATTCAACAACCCTGCACGATTCAAGCAATTCAGCATAGTTTACTTCAAGAGTACGATGTTGAGTCCGAAATTTGTACTCAAGATCTTCTCCAACTTCTGCAAGAATTACAAGCCGCTGGATTGGTCAACATTAGCCATGAAACATCTGCATAGGCTCAAGAGTTTAGCTCAAATGTCGGGAAGCGATCGCCTTCACCTGCTCAACGCCTTTTTGCTGCTCTCATTAATTAGGCTAAGTTTATGGCTACTGCCCTTTCGGCTAGTGTTAAAGCTAGTTCAAAGGTTAAGCAATCCCTTGCAGATATCTCAAAAAGGCGGCTCACCAGTCTCACCTGACTACCCAATCAGCCACATTGTTTGGCGGGTGAATGTTAGCAGCCAGTACATGCCAGGAGGCGCAAAATGTCTTGCCCGTGCCCTAACAACCCAAGTGTTATTGCACCGACAAGGATATCTCCCGGATCTGCGCATTGGAGTCGCGAAAGCAGCAGCAGGGCAGTTAGAAGCCCATGCCTGGGTTGAGTATCAAGGTCGCGTCGTCATCGGTCAGTTAAAGGATCTCGCACGATATCTACCACTACCGTCTCTCGAAGGAGTCAAGTTATGAGTGGTATTTTGGGAATTTACAATCTTGATAATCAATCGGTAAAGCGTCAAGATTTAACACGAATGGCTGATATTTTAACCCATCGAGGTAGAGATGGGTCTGGAATTTGGCAGGAAGGGGCGATCGGGTTGGGGCATCGAATGCTATGGACAACACCAGAGTCGTTATTAGAACAATTGCCGCTTCAGAGTGACGGCTTAGTGCTGACCGCAGATGCACGAATTGATAATCGGGAGGAGTTAATTCAGTCACTAGAATTGAGAAACTTGCCTGTCGAAAAAATTACCGATAGCGATTTAATTCTTTCTGCATATCGACAATGGGGCGAAGATTGTGCGAAGTATTTGTTAGGAGATTTTGCATTCGCCATCTGGGATCAGAAAAATCAGCAATTGTTCTGCGCCCGTGACCATTTTGGAGTCAAGCCGTTTTACTACTACGCATCTAGCCAAACCTGGGTATTTGCATCTGAAATCAAGGCTCTGTTTGAAGTTGCAATAGTTCCTCAACATTTGAATGAAGAACGTGTTGCAGACTATCTTCTCACTCAATTCGACGATAAAGAAATTACATTTTATCAGGAAGTTTTGCGGCTTCCGCCTGCCCATTGTCTAACCGTTCGTTCAACGGGTGGTCAAGTCAATGCCTACTGGGCGCTCGACCCCGAACAGACCTTACAATTCGAGACTCCTGAGCAATATGCTCAAGAACTTCAAAGGATCTTTGCAGAAGCAGTTCGCTGTAGATTAAGAAGTGCTTTGCCAGTAGGGGCTATGTTGAGTGGAGGCTTAGATTCCTCTTCGATCGCTTGTATGGCAGGTCGTTTAATTGAGTCCGATCGCCATCTTTCTACGTTCTCAGCCATCTTTGATGATGTGCCTGAATGTGATGAACGCGCCTATATTAACCCTGTCCTTGAGCAAGGAAAATTTGATCCTCATTATGTGTACGGAGATCAGGTTAGTCCGCTGGTAGATATCGAACAAGTGCTTTGGCACCAAGATCAACCCCTTTTTGCCTACAACTTGTTTTTAAATTGGAGCCTCTACCGCGTTGCACAAGCTCACCATACTAGGGTTATCTTAGACGGATTTGATGGCGACAGCACCGTTTCCCATGGCACTAGCTATTTATTAGAACTTGCCCAAAGCTGTCTCTGGCTAAGGCTTTATCGAGAAATTCGAGGCCTGAACCAAAACTTTGATCAACAGTTTCGAGGAACATTTAAAACTTTGTTTTGGCGCTATGGCGTTCAACCCGTCATTGCAAAAATATTGCCCCTTCGGTTTCTGAAACGGGTTGGGAGGGCGATCGATCGCAAAATAAGTTCCTCCAAATTATCCAATACCTTATCCTGGACTCACGCAATCCATCCTAATTTTATTCAGCGCCTAAATCTAGAAGCCCGACGCAAAAATAAACCTATCCCGTTCCCCCAAAAATTATCACCCGCCAAAGCCGCACACTATTACAGCTTAGTTCGAGGTGTCATGCCTTACACCCTAGAAGTGCTAGATCATGCGGCAGCAGCATTTTCAATTGAACTTCGATTTCCTTTTTGGGATAAACGACTGGTTGAGTTTTGTCTGGCAATTCCACCTGAGCAAAAAATGGAACAAGGCTGGACAAGAATGATCATGCGTCGAGCCATGGCAGGAATTCTGCCTGATGCCGTGCAGTGGCGACGCGGTAAGGCAAACTTGGGTTCAAGCTTTACGTATGGTCTATTAACCTACGAAAGAGAACGACTAACAGAACTCTTTTTGAATACTTCTCAGGACAGTTCTACCTATCTCAATCAAACAAACTTACAACACTCCTGTGAACGTTTTATAAACAGTAATTCTCAGGAAAATGATATATCTAGCCTCTGGCAGGCATTGAGTTTATCTCTGTGGATGAAGGAAAAAGGATTTGGATGTAACGTTGCAGACGTAACGGAGGCGTGACAAGAACCGACTTAGATCATACATCTAGAACTCAAATGGCTATTCTGTCGGTTGAGAATTCAAAAACAACCGACAGCCCAGCTATTTTGGAATTACTTTTTATCGAAGATAGTTCCCAATGGCTGTATTGATGAACCCGACCAGGTTCTGTTAAGTCAACCTAAATTTAAGGAGAAAGTCATGTCTTCTAATCGTCTCTATGTCAAGCCTGAACTAACTGTTCATGGCAATGTTGAAACCATCACCCAACAGGGTGGCTTTAGCAACACAGATGTTCCTGCTGGTACTCCCGTAGGCCCCGCTGGTGTTGTAACAGTTGCTTCTTAGTAAGCGCTAACCTGTCGAGGCTTAAGCTTAGGCGAACAGCCTCGACAGACTTCTTTAGGTTCTTAAAATCTTCAGTTCTATGAAAATTAATCTACCCGATCGCGTCTTGGCTACAACATCCACCTCTAAAACAGCACCCGCTCAACCGTCGTTTTTTTATACGGCGTATGGCATTAATATTTGTTCTGATATTCTGTTGCCAGAATTAGTTGTGAGCGCTAACCCTCAGGTAGATGCGATCGTTCAGTTTGGGGTACTGTCTAGCCCACTCGATCATTCAAGTGCCCATAGTTTTCAAATGACTCCCGATGGCATGTATTTATTCTGGCAGGAGATCGGCACATTTTTAATTCGTAATGGTAAAGAAATTATCATCGATCCGCTCCCAGAAGCCGATGAAAGTCGGTTACGGTTGTTTATTTTAGGAGCAGCCATGGGTGTGCTGCTGCATCAACGGGGGCATTTTATTTTACATGCCAGCGCTGTTGCTATTCATGGAGCAGCGGTTGTATTTACAGGCGACAAAGGCTGGGGCAAATCTACGATCGCCGCTGCTCTTTGTCAGCGCGGGCATCGGCTTCTAGCAGATGATGTTGTAGCACTTACCGCCAGTGATTCAGAGCAGCAGGTTATCCCAGCCTTCCCTCAACTCAAACTATGGCTAGATGCTGTGACTTTTCTTGGAAATCATCCTGATGACTTTCCGCCCCTCGTTCCTCATTTAGATAAACGAGATTGTCGGCTGACTGAAGAATTCATTAATACCGTCGTTCCACTTCAGCACATTTTTGTACTCGGTCGGGGAGACAAAGTTGAAATTCAGCGAATGCCACCCCAAGAAGTTTTACTTTACTTAATGCGGAATTCTTACATTACTCGCTTTGGTGAAGAATTGCTAAAGAGCGATCGCGCTACTCATTTTTTGAAACTAACTCAACTCTCTCAACAAGTTGCTATTTGGCGGTTATTACGCCCTAACAATTTATCTCAACTCACAGAGACAGCCGAGTTCATAGAGGCACACATTGCGTTTAATTGCTAGATATTTTGTGCAATGTAATGAACGGTAAGAGATCATGATCAGGAGTGTTCTACAATGTTTGTCAATAATATTAAACGTTATGCTGCTCAGATCTCTTACTTTCCTAGAACATTTCGTCTAATCTGGTCTGCATCAAAGCATTGGACTATTATTTGGAGTGTCCTGCTCGTTATTCAAGGTATTTTACCCGCCGTTACTGTTTATTTGACTCGCACCTTGGTCAACCAATTGCTAGTAGCGGTGGGTTCAGGGGTTTCTTGGGAAAGCGTACAAGTGATTTTGCTTCCGGCAACACTCATGGCGATCGTCATCCTGATGACGGAAGTGCTGCAAGGCGTTAGCGAATGGGTGCGAACTGCTCAATCTGATCTCGTGCAAGATTATATTAGCGGACTGGTTCATCAGCAGTCGGTTCGCATTGACTACGGTTGCTACGAATCTTCTGACTACAATGATCGCCTTGAGCAAGCCCGTGAAGGAGCCACGACACGACCGCTTGCATTGTTGGAAAACGCAGGCAGTCTGGTTCAAAATATCATTACCCTGCTGGCAATGGCAGCGATTTTGCTCCCCTATGGTCAATGGTTGCCCATCCTTCTGTTTATTAGCGCCCTCCCTGCTTTTTATGTCGCCCTCCGGCTCAATATCCGACAGTACCAATGGTCGCAGCGGACAACGATCGATCGCCGCCGGTTGCACTACTACGATTCTCTACTAACAAATAGTTGGGTAGCCGCCGAACTGCGCCTCTTCAATTTTGGCTCTTTTTTTCAAACTGCCTATCAGCGTCTACGGCAACGGCTGCGTCGTGAAACCATGACCCTTCTACGCGACCAAACCCTAAGCCGCTTGATGGCAGGGGCGATCGCTTTGGTGATCGCGGCTGGAACCATGACCTGGATGGGTCGCCAAGTCCTGCTCGGTCTAGTCACGCTAGGTGATTTAGCACTTTTTTATCAGGCCTTTAACAAAGGGCAACTCATCATTAAATCGTTGCTAGGCAACCTGGGGCAAATCTACAAAAATAGCTTATTTATTAGTAATTTGTTTGAGTTTTTAGAACTTAGCCCTGAAATTACCGATCCGCCTCAGCCTCTCGCCGTTCCTTCCCCACTTAAAAAAAGCGTCACCTTTCGCCAAGTAACCTTTCAATATCCTGGCAGCCAAGACGCAACCCTGGAAGATTTTAATCTCACCATTCCATCTGGCAAGATTGTTGCCATTGTCGGCGACAACGGTGCAGGTAAAAGTACGCTCATTAAACTTCTCTGTCGTTTTTATGATCCTCAAGCTGGTGGCATTGAACTGGATGGGATTGACCTACGTTCATTTTCAGTCGCAGACCTGCGCAGTATGATCACAGTTCTGTTTCAAAATCCCATCCCCTACTACGTCACTGCCGCCGAAAGCTTAGCCCTGGGAGATTTATCCACAACGCCCAGCCCTGCTGAAATAGAACGAGCCGCCAAAGATGCAGGCATTCATGACAAAATTACGCGTTTACCTCAAGGCTATGGTTCCTTACTCGGAAAATGGTTCCCAGGGGGCAGCGATCTGAGCGGCGGTGAATGGCAACGCCTTGCCTTGGCACGAGCCTTTTTACGGCGGGCGCAGTTAATTATTTTAGATGAACCGACTAGCGCCATGGATCCTTGGGCTGAGTTTGATTGGTTAGAGCGGTTTCGGACTTTAGCCAATGGACGCACCGCGATCGTCATTACTCATCGCTTTACGTTAGCCATGCGGGCTGATGTAATTCATGTGATGCGTGCCGGAAAAATTGTGGAATCAGGAAACCATGATGAACTGCTTGCCCAAGACGGACTGTATGCCCAGTCTTGGAAAACTCAAATGCAAACTTCTTCGGTTGCACCCCAGCAGCCTATTGCAAAATTCACCTAACGCTGAACATTCACCCGATTATGAAAACCCTATCTCCCTCTCTTCGTCAGCCAAAAGCCAGTATTCGTCCCGAAAACGAACTCATGTTTTGCTGTGCGCGTGTTCAAGTTGAGCCGCAAACCTCTCAACGAATTCAAGCCCTTATTCAACAAAATCTCGACTGGCAAGCAGTGATTCAACTGGCTTATCGACATGGTGTCATGCCACTGCTGTATAAAAATCTCCATGCCATCTCCCCTCAAGCAATGCCTGGGGCAGATTTTGAACAATTACGCCATTTATTTAAAGCCAACACGCAACGCAGTTTACTGTTGGCGGGAGAACTCGTCAAAATTTTAACTCTGTTCAATCAGCATCAGATTGCAGCTGTGCCATACAAAGGGCCCGTTTTAGCCAATGCGGTATACGGGGGTGTAGCGTTTCGGCAATATTTTGACTTAGATATTGTAGTGCAGCAGCAAGACGTATTACCCGCTAAGTTACTGCTTATTGAACAGGGATATATCCCCAAAGATAAGATGAATGAACTAGAAGAAGAAGCGTTTTTACAATCACGAGATGAACATAACTACACCTTAATTCATACCGATAAAAGAATAGCAGTAGAACTTCACTGGCGAATTACACCGCGATCGACTTCAGTCATTGAACCTAAGCACTTTTGGGAACGGCTAGAACCTGATCTGTTTGCAGGCACTCAAATTGCCAATTTATCTCTTGAAGAATGGCTGCCTATTCTTTGTGTTCACGGTTCTCGCCATCGCTGGGAACGCTTAACTTGGCTATGCGATATTGCTGAAATTATGCGACTTCGCCCCGAGCTAGATTGGGATGCAGTCATAGCCCGATCGCAAATTCTGGTGTGTCAACGGATGTTATTTTTGGGTGTGCTGCTGGCTCACCGTTTGCTTGATGCGCCTCTACCGATCGCCATTTTACAAAGAATGCAGACCCATTCAGAAGTAGTGACACTGGTGAATAGCACCTACCAGCAGCTTTTATCCGAAACCAAAGTATCAGATCAATTTTTAGGCAAAACGATTTACCAAATCCGGGTCAGCGATCGCTTTCAGGAAAGGGCGATCTACCTGCAATCTTTTTTACAATGGCTGATTAATCCTGATAAAAGAGTTGTGCATCATTAAGAGCTTTGAATCGGTTGGCGGTGAAGGCAGCGATCGCACGAGCCTTCTGGATTAATGGCGCATCGCAGCAGTTCCGATCGGGCATTGTACAAACAGGTCACATCACCAATAACCCAATAGCCATTCACTAAGCTCATGTCTGCTGGAGCATCAAACTTTTGAACGTAGAGAGCAACTTTACTCATTTGGTAACGCCCTGCCTTGAGATGATAATGATGCCGCCGCTCTAAAACCAGGTACGTTTGACCCTCAAATTCTAAATAGCCTCCGGGCTGAAGGTTTCCCTGTAACGATAGGTGACCCAGAACCGAATGGGAATGGCTGAAAATAATTTCTGCGGATAGAGAACTTAGCTCCATAAGCGGATTAAGTATTCAACATTTTGAGAAAACCGAATCACGATATAAATAAAATCTAGTTCCCCTGCCCCTTTAGGGAAGGGGTTAGGGGTTAGGTTTCGCCAACGCAGATAGAGACCTCTCCCCAAACCCCTCTCCTAAAGGAAAGGGGTTTTGAGCAAGGTAGCTGTTAGGAGGCGGCGGCTGCCTGACGCTCTTTCGCTTCCTTAATCACCTCTTCAGCAATGTTGCTAGGACAAGGTGAATAGTGCGAGAACGACATTGAGAACTGTCCACGCCCAGAAGTCATGGTGCGCAAATCGCCAATGTAGCCAAACATTTCACTGAGCGGCACATCAGCTTTAATGCGCGCACCCGTTTGTCCAGTCTCTTGAGATTTCATCATGCCTCGGCGGCGGTTAAGGTCACCAATTACGTCGCCCATGTAGTCATCAGGGGTAAAAACATCGACGTTCATAATCGGTTCTAGAAGCTGCGGCCCAGCTTTAGGCATGGTTTGACGGTAAGCAGCTTTAGCAGCAATTTCAAAAGCGATCGCCGATGAGTCAACCGGGTGAAAGCCACCTTCTGTCAGCGTGAACTTCAAGTCCATGCAAGGAAATCCTGCCAACACGCCCTTATCAATACAACTCTCGAAGCCTTTTTGCACCGCCGGCCAGTATTCTCTAGGAACGCTGCCCCCCGTCACTTTCGACTCAAACAAGAAGCCTGTCCCCGGTTCACCCGGTTCCAAAATGTAGTTGATTTTAGCGTACTGACCGGAACCACCCGACTGCTTTTTGTGGACATAGCCATCTTCGAGGCGCTTCGTAATCGACTCGCGGTAAGCAACCTGCGGTTCGCCCACTTCCACCTCAACGCCGTGGGTGCGCTTGAGAATATCCACCTTAATATCCAGGTGCAACTCGCCCATGCCTTTCAGAATGGTTTCGCCGCTCTCCTCATCCGTCATCATGTGGAACGAGGGATCTTCCTGCACCATTTTGGTCAGCGCTGCGCCCATCTTTTCTTCGCCGCCTTTCACCTTCGGCTTCACCGAAATTGAAATCACGGGTTCTGGGAAAACCATGGGTTCTAGCGTTGCCGGATTTTTGGGATCACAAATGGTATGCCCGGTGCGAACGTTTTTCATACCCACGATCGCCACAATATCGCCCGCCTGTGCCGACTCAATTTCTTCGCGAGAGTTGGCGTGCATTTCTACCAAACGGCTGATTCGCTCGGTTTTGCCTGTAGCAGTGTTCAGCACCGTATCGCCTTTAGAAAGCGTGCCAGAGTAAAGGCGAGTAAAGGTCAATGCGCCAAAGCGATCGTCCATAATCTTAAATGCCAATGCCCGCAGCGGCTTCTCAGGATCAACAATGGCAAACGCCCCAGTTTCATTTCCTTCCAAATCCACCTCAGGCTGAGGGAGAACTTCCATAGGGTTAGGCAAATAATCCACAACGGCATCCAGCACCAACTGCACGCCCTTGTTTTTGAACGACGAACCGCAATAGGTCGGGAAAAACTTCAGGTCGCGAGTGCCCTTCCGAATACACCGCTTGATATCTTCCAGGCTAGGCTCTTCGCCTTCCAAATACTGTTCCATGACAGCATCATCTTGCTCAACCGCCATCTCGATCAGTTGTTCGCGGTAAGTTTCGACTATTTCAGCCATGTCAGCCGGAACATCGGTAATGGTGTATCCTAACGGATCGCCCGAATCATCCCAAATCCAGGCTTTCCGAGTCAGCAAATCGACCATGCCACTGAACTTTTCTTCAATGCCGATCGGCAATACCATGACCAACGGCTTCGCGGCTAGGATTTGATCAACCTGCTTGACGACGCGGTAAAAGTCAGCACCCGTGCGATCGAGCTTATTGATGTAAATCAAGCGCGCCACTTTAGAATCGTTGGCATAGCGCCAGTTCGTTTCAGACTGAGGCTCAACGCCGCCAGAGCCACAGAAAACCCCAACCCCACCATCCAGTACCTTCAGGGAGCGGTAAACTTCAATGGTGAAATCGACGTGACCGGGAGTATCAATAATGTTCAGTTGATGCTCGTTCCAAAAGCAGGTGGTGGCAGCCGACTGAATGGTGATGCCGCGCTCTTGCTCTTGCGCCATGAAGTCTGTTGTTGCTGCGCCCTCGTGAACCTCACCGATTTTGTGGATTTTTCCGGTTAGCTTCAAGATTCTTTCAGTGGTGGTGGTTTTGCCAGCATCAACGTGAGCGAAGATGCCGATATTTCGATAGCGAGTAAGATCTTTCATAATTGCTCTGTTAGATTAAATGCAACAAACTGTTGGCGACCACCTGCAAGTGTCACGTAGAGGAAATCTGCTCTCAAAGCTAGTCCAGACTAGATTTTAATTCCTCAGAACTAAAATTTTTGCTTTTAGCTTGGGCAGCATGACTACATTACTAATTGTAAAGTGTGGCAGGTATAAAGGTTAAAGTAGTCTAGAAGATTGGGTATCTTGGTCAGCCAAAATATTTTTTGACCGTCTAAAAACACGCATAAATCACTCCAAACTGTCCACGCTAAGCTGCCCACCCCTATCGTCATGATCCAAAGTGCCTAACTGATTCTAGCGAGAGAACGGCAAATGGTGTTAAGAGGATATTTGAAAAGTATGAGAATGCCATGCTGAACGTAGATAGAAATCAACTGACTGGCAAGCAACGTCAAGTTGTGCAGCTTTTACAACAGCAGTTGCAAATTCCTAGCTTGCAAGGCTTTTGTCAGCAGCACGACTTGGACTTTAATTTTGTTAAAGGTTTTTTGTTAGGTGGAACGCTAGATCGGTGGGTGCAAGTTCAAGCTTTACCCAACGAAACTTGGGTGCTAACTCCTAAGGGAGAAAGCGGCGAGGTGATGGGGTTTCCTTTAGCCGAAAAACTCTTGCAAGGGTGCAATCGACTGGAGCTACTCCAAACCCAACTAGGATATGCTTTTAGACTTCATTACGGGGCGCTGCGGAAAGAAAATGCCGTAGATATGGGAATGCACGCTGGCAGCAAGGTCGTTGAGATTCTCGATCGCACGGTTTTAGAAAACTTTCAGCAGCGACAGGCAGCCTTGCAAAATTTAACCCATGCCAACTCTAGCGATCGCCACTGGTTAGCCGAACAAGGTTTGATCACGCAGTCAGAAGAACTGGATTACGCGCTGGCGATCGCCCCCACCCTACAAGATTTAGTCATTAAGCCCCTCGTCACGAACCTCACCACAGACCTGTTAATTTCAGGCAAATGGCAAGACGTAGAACTCAAGCCCTACAACATCCACGACGATGTTCCTGACATTGCCTATGGTCGAGCTACGCTGCTGACTCAGTGCATCCAGCGAATTCGCAATATTTTTCTCGGCATGGGTTTTGATGAAATGTCAGGATGCATTGTCGAGTCGGCGTTCTGGAATTTTGACGTACTGTTTACGCCCCAAGACCACCCCGCCCGCGAAATCCAGGACACCTTTTACTTAGCCAATCCTGGCACGTTGCCGCTGCCCGATCGCCAGCTTGTTGAGCAAGTAAAACAAGTGCATGAACAAAGCTATGGCGATGAATGGACAGAAGCAGAGGCTAGTAAAGCGATCTTGCGGGCACACACCACCCCATCAACCGCTCGGCGTTTGTATCAAGCCCAGGGGCAAAACGGAAAATACTTTTCCATTGATAAAGTATTCAGAAACGAAAACGTCGATCGCACCCATCTAGCCGAATTTCACCAAATTGAAGGCGTAGTCATTGGCGAACTTTTGAGCGTTCGCACCCTGATTGGCTACCTGACTTACTTTTATGAACAGCTTGGCTTCCAGCAGCTTAAGTTTAAGCCGACCTACAATCCCTACACCGAGCCTTCGCTAGAAGTGTATGCCTACCACCCTCCCAGCCAAAAATATTTAGAGGTCGGCAACTCAGGCTTATTCCGCCCCGAAATGCTGGAGCCGTTGGGCTGTGGCGGCAAATCCACGATCGCTTGGGGATTAGGGCTAGAGCGAATCGCGATGATTTTGTACGACGTAGACAAGTTATCAAACCTCGTTGGCCCCGATATTAGCTTGCATTCTCCCTAAAAAAACTCCTATGCCCACAGTTTCGTTCTCTTTAGAATATTTACAGCGGTTAACCTTGATAACGCCAAAACAGCTTGAGCAACAGGCGTTTAACTATGGCTTGGAGGCAACGCTGCACCCCCATACCCTAGAGGTAGAAGTCACTGCCGATCGCCCCGACCTGTTGGCAGCAGAAGGATTTGCTCGTGCTGTCAATATCTACAATGGCAGTGTGCGCGCTGCTTCGCAGATACCGCCAGGGTCGCTCCCCGCAGCTTTAGAAGATTCTGGACGGATGGTTCAGGTTGATTCGTCAGTGCGATCGCTGCGTCCGTTTATTGGTGCATTAATTATTGAGCAAGTGGACTTAGGACAGGCAGGGTTAGATGCATTAATCCAATTTCAGGAAAAAATAACGCAAACCTTTGGGCGACATCGCAAAAAGATTGCAGTTGGGGTGTATGACTTATCTGCCATCACTGGAACCATTGAATACACCACTGCCCACAAAGATACTTTGTCATTTGTGCCGATCCATAGTGACTCTGCCCTCACCGCCAGAGAGATTTTGGCTGAGCATCCTACCGGAAAACTCTATGCCCACACGTTGCCCGAAGGTGATTTTGTACCGGTTCTACGCGATTCTACAGGTCAGGTTTTATCGATGCCGCCTATCATTAACGCCAATGGTGTCGGTAACGTCACGCCTGATGCGCACAGTTTGTTCATTGACGTGACTGGAACCAGTGCAAAAGCTGTTACCGAAGTTGTTAATATTCTGGCGCACAATTTCTTAGACTGCGGGGCACAAGTTAAAACTGTAACGATCGTCTCGGCAGACGGGCAAAGCATTACACCCGATTTACAGCCAAGGGCGATCGCTTTTTCTGCCCGTTTTCTCAACGAAATGGTCGGCACTAACATTGCCAAAAAAGATCTGCATACTTATCTTTCTCGTATGGGTTTAGAAACCACCGGAACCAACGTGATTCTGGTGCCTACCTATCGCACTGACATTTTTAGTCAGATCGATATTGCTGGAGATTTAATGGTCGCAGTAGGGTTAGAAAATCTTAAAGCCGACTTAGGCGTAATCCGGTTTCATACAGGCACCGCCGATCCGCTCAAAGAACTGAGTCATACCGTCGGAGATTGGGCGCAGCGCATGGGCTTAATGGAGGTCAAAAGCTTTATCTTGACCGACCCAGAAATGCTAACGTTATTTTCACCCCATGCCATCCAAACTGAAAACGCTAAGAGCCGCAGTTATAGCGCTGCCCGCACTACTTTACAAGCAGGGTTATTAGAGATCCTCTCGCGCAATATTAGCGCGCCCAAGCCTATTAATCTCTACGAAATTGGGGAAGTGCTGCACGGGTCAGACACCGGAGAAGTATACGAAACGCTGTACTGGAGTTTTGCTAGTCTCGATTCTAGGGCTTCTTTTACCACTGCAAAATCCTATATTCAAACCCTGCTAAAGGCGTTAGAAACCCCTTACGAGTTAGTGGCTTGCCAAGAGCCGCGCTACATTCCCCATCGAGCCGCAACAGTGCAGGTCAAGGGGCGCAGCATCGGGCATTTTGGTGAGATTAACCCCAATATTCTGGAGTATTTTTCCTTCCCCGAACCCGTTTGTTCGGGCGAGTTAGATTGTCGGTGGCTAAGCTTGATCTAGTCTTTAGCTGCCATGAGAGAAATAATCCAAACAATGACTCCCGCGTAGAGAATCTGAGACAGAAACAGGTCATTGTCTGGATCAGTCAACACTGCTGTCGTAGATTCAGGAATTCGATCGAGCACAGAGTCGGATGCAGATTGGGCAAAAGCCCGATCGCCCTGAGAGATATACAATGGATCGCCCCACCCAACGCCCAAAAGTAAGATAAGCTGTCCTAACAAAATCTGCTTCCAAGTGGTGCTTCCTAGCCGTCGAAAATACGCTTGAACATTACAAATACGGGTAAGCATTACGACTTCCTTCAAGTGGTAGATATTCAAGTGGTAGATATTGACCGATCGAATGCACACCCCGATAAGTCAGCCTTTCCAGACTCCGCAACCCTCGTAAATATACTGATACTATAGCGAAGACTTAGCTTGCTTGCTTTTTGTAACAGTTAAACCCAGTTTTTTAAATCTGTAGCTTTAAATACATTTCAATAGAGTAAAGACCGCTTCCCCCTGCCAACGATCGCGCCGATCGTGATGCCTTATGCTTTCTCTCCTTTCTGATGCGAACCAAAGACTCGAAAAAGCGCTTCGCTATGTCTCCATCCCAGAAGATGCGATCGAGCGCCTTAAGTTTCCCAAAGCTAGCCTCACCGTCTCGATTCCCGTACGAATGGACGATGGATCGTTAAAAGTATTTCAAGGCTACCGCGTTCGCTATGACGACAGCCGAGGGCCTACCAAAGGCGGCATTCGCTTCCATCCCAGCGTCAATTTAGATGAAGTACAGTCTCTCGCATTTTGGATGACCTTTAAGTGTGCAGCGCTCAATATTCCGTTTGGAGGCGCTAAGGGCGGCATTACCTTAAACCCTAAAGAGCTATCTCGGTTTGAACTAGAAAGTTTGAGCCGGGGATATATCAATGCGCTCGCCGACTTTATCGGTCCCGACATCGACATTCCTGCCCCCGACGTATACACCAACGCCATGATTATGGGCTGGATGATGGATCAGTACAGTATTATTCAACGCCAAATTATTCCGGGTGTGGTGACAGGCAAGCCTATCTCCATGGGAGGGAGTTTGGGCAGAGAAACCGCAACCGCCATGGGGGCTTTTTTTACGATTCAAACGCTTTTGCCAAAATTTGGACAGGCTCCCCAAGGAACGACTGTTGCGATTCAGGGCTTTGGCAACGCAGGGGCTGTATTAGCTGAACTGCTATTTAAGGCAGGCTACAAAGTTGTTGCGGTCAGCGACTCCCAAGGCGGTATCTATGCCCCCCAAGGACTGGATATTCCTAGCGTTCGGCAATCTAAAGATGCGACGCGCAGCATCAAAGCCATTTACTGCAAAGGGAGTGTTTGTAACTCGGTAGAACATTCTGTGATTACGAATGCAGAGTTGTTAGAACTAAAAGTTGATGTGCTGATTCCGGCTGCCCTAGAAAATCAAATTACGCCTGCCAACGCCCATTCAATTAAAGCGGCGTATATCTTTGAAGTTGCGAATGGTCCTGTCACTTCTGAAGCGGATTCAATTTTGGCAGAAAAAGGCATCCAGGTAATTCCCGATATTCTGGTGAATGCTGGAGGTGTGACAGTGAGTTACTTTGAATGGGTGCAAAATAAAAGCGGCTTCTATTGGAGTTTGGAAGAAGTTAACCAACGGCTGCAAGATAAAATGACGGAGGAAACTGAGTGGATTTGGGAAACTGCGCAAGATTTGGCGATCGATTTGCGTACCGCTGCCTACGTCCATGCCTTAAGTCGCTTGGCTGATTCAATCCGGGCTAGAGGAACGCGCGAGGACTATATCAAATAATTTGGCTTAGAGTATTTCTCTAGCTGTCATCCCTCTCAAGATAGATAGTCATTTCGACGGGGCTGATTGAAAATTGTTGAGAAGAAGGACTTTACAAACCGAGGGGTATGGCTTTTCATCAAGCTTGTGCTGATATAAGACAGCCTGCGATCGGTTCCCTGATTCGGAAACTCCGACAAACCTTGAAGCTGGCTCAAGAGGAATTTTCGGCTCAAATCTTTTCGGCTCAAATTGGAGTTACTTTCCTGATGATCGATCGTTGGGATGATGGACACGCCCTACCCTCGCCCCTAACGCTTAAGCAAATTGATAGCTTGCTGAAGCAGTCAAATCAGTCGCCAGATTTAGCCCTGCGTAAACTGAGTCAAGAACTGCAAGTAAAATATTTTTTGCAAAGGAAGAGCAAGAATGAGTGAGGAGCAAAAAGCAGTCTCTGAAACCAGTTTTGTCAGCAACGGCGAGATAGGAGCATTAATTCGATCGCTCGACTGGTCACAAACACCATTAGGAGCTACCGAAACCTGGTCGCAAAGCCTCAAAGACACCATACAAATTCTGTCTACAGAACTCGATCGGGCTAAGCATCAGCAGCAACAACCAGCGCCAGTAGCCCAGCAGAATGAAGCCCAGCAGAATGAAGCCCAGCAGAATGAAATAGATACCCTGCTGGCGAAAATTAGTAACGGATTTTATCATCTCGATCGCCATTGGTGTTTTACCGCTGTTAACGCTCGCCTCTGCGAAATTGTGGGAATGGAGCGTGAAGCAATCATCGGGCATAGTATTTGGGAATTGTTTGCTGATCTGGTCGATACCCAGTTTGATACCGAACTACGACGATCGCTGAACGAGCAAATTCCTACTCATTTCGAGTATTTTTACCAGCCTTGGAATCGCTGGTATGAACACTGGGTTTACCCTTCGTTGGATGGATTAACCATCTTTGGAGCCGACATTACTGCGCGGATGAGCGTTGAAGCAGAACTCCCCACTCAAAGCCAACTGCTCGAAACGGTCGTGAACTACTTGCCCAGTAGCGTGGCGATCGTCCGGGGACAGGATCTGACTTTTCAATTTGTTAAGCCCATGTACCAGGCGATCGCACCGGGCAAACAAATGGTGGGCAGAACGATCCAGGAAGTATGGCCCGAAACGCAGCCACTTTTTGCTGAGCGCTGCCGCCGCGTTTTAGAGACAGGCGAACCCTATTATGCTGTTGATGAAGTCTTCGACATGAGACGCGCAGACGGCGAGCCGCTTGAGACTGCCTCCTTCAACTGGTCAATGCACCCCATTATCCTACCCAGTGAAACCGAGCAGGGCATTTTAATCACAATTTGGGAGACGACTGACCACAAGCGGGTTGAGGAGGAATTGCGACAAAGCAACGATCGCTTTCATACCGCCATGCAAGCCGTCGAAGGCATAGTGTTTGAGTGGAACTTACAAACGCAAACGGTCTACCGATCAGAAGGATTGTTTCAGCTAATTGGAATTCGGGCAGAAGAAGCGTTGCCAACGGCAGAATGGTGGATGGAACGGCTACATCCTGATGATGTTAAACGAATGGAGCCAGAGCTTTCGGCAATTATGACAAGTGCCGATCGCTATGAGGGCGAATATCGCGTTCGTCATGAGGCGGGTCACTGGGTAGACGTATGGGAGCGAGGCTATTTGCAGCGCAATCCTCTGGGTGAAGTGATTAGAGTTGTCGGTTTTACAACGGATATTAGCGATCGCAAGCGAGCCGAAGCTGCCCTCCAAGAAAGTAAAATGCGGCTCGACTTTTCGTTAGAAGCGGCTCAGTTTGGGGACTGGGATCTAGACCTGAGAACTCACCAGGCTCATCGCTCTTTAAAGCACGATCAAATTTTTGGCTATGAGTCTCTTTTACCCGAATGGACTTATGAAATGTTTCTGGAACACGTGTTGCCAGAGGAGCGGGAAACCGTTGATCAGCATTACCGCATTGCTTTAGAGAACAACGAACCCTGGAACATTGAGTGCCGGATCTGTCGGGCAGACCAACAAGTGAGATGGATTTGGGTGCTGGGATACGTTTACTTTAATCCGCAGGGAGAGGCGATCCGCATGGTGGGGCTGGTTTCAGATATTAGCGATCGCAAGCAATCTGAGGCAGCGCTCCGTGAAAGTGAATCGCAATTCCGCCTCATTGTTGATAGTGCCAAAGAGTACGCTATTTTCACAATAAACTTGCAGGGCTATATCACGAAATGGAACTCTGGGGCAGAGCGGCTGTTGGGCTATTCCGAAGCAGAGGCGATCGGGTGTAAGGGTGAAATTATCTTTACCCCCGAAGACAACGAACAGGAACGAGCCGCATACGAAATACGAACCGCTTTAACCGAAGGACGGGCAGAAAATGAACGTTGGCACCTTCGCAAAAATGGAAGCCGCTTTTGGGCAAGTGGATTGATGATGCCCCTCCTGGATGAGACAAATACTCCGCAAGGCGTTGTCAAAATATTGCAAGACAAGACTGCGCAGCGACAGGCAAGCGAACGACTGCAATTGTTATATGAAACAACCCGCGATCTACTTTCGACAGATCAGCCCTTAGCGTTGATACAAAATTTATTTAGTAAACTCTCAGTGCAACTCGATCTGCACTGTTATTACAACTTTATGGTGGAAGAAAAAGACAATCAGCTAATGCTCCATCTCAGAAATTATGATGGCATTTCTGAGGAAGCCGCTCAGGAACTAGAATGGATTCACTTTGGCGAGTATCTCTGTGGGATGGCAGCCCAAGAGCGGCGGCAAGTGATCTTTAACGAAGCCCAACTGAAGACTCATCCCAATGCTCAAGTCGTCTATGCCATGGGTGTCAAAGCTTATGCTGGGCAACCCTTGATTACCCATGGGCGGCTGCTCGGAACGCTCTCTTTTGCTAGCCGAACTCGAACCTGTTTTATGCCAGCAGAAATTGAACTATTGCAATCAACCTGTGATCAGATCGCGATCGCCATTGAACGCACTAATTTAACTCATTCACTGCAACAGCAAGCCGAGCAACTTAGACAAGCGAACCGGATTAAAGATGAATTTTTAGCAGTCCTGTCGCACGAATTGCGATCGCCTCTCAACCCCATTCTAGGTTGGTCAAAGCTGCTGCAAAGCGGTAGTTTAAGCCCCGCAAAGACGGCTCAAGCCCTGACCACGATTGAGCGAAACGCTAAACTGCAAGCTGAACTGATCGAAGACTTGCTAGATGTCTCTCGTATTTTGCAAGGCAAGCTTCGTCTCAATGTGAGTGCAGTCAATTTAGCCCCAATCATTGAAGCGGCGATCGAAACGGTGCATTTAGCCGCAGAAGCCAAGTCTATTGCCATGGAAGCAACGCTTGATTTTCAGGCGGGTCAGGTTTCTGGTGATGCGACTCGCTTACAGCAAGTTGTCTGGAACCTGCTGTCGAATGCGGTTAAGTTTACGCCCACGGGCGGACACGTTACTGTACAGTTAGCGCAAGTGGAAAACCAGGCTCAGATGACCATTAGCGACACTGGAAAGGGAATTCCCCCTAACTTTTTGCCCTATGTATTTGACTATTTTCGGCAGGAAGATGGTGCTACCACTCGCCAGTTCGGCGGATTAGGACTCGGACTGGCGATCGTTCGTCATCTGGTTGAGCTCCATGGAGGCACAGTTCAGGTGACCAGCCCAGGCGAAGGGTTGGGAGCAACTTTTACCGTAAAACTACCGACAATGCCTGTCTCTTCTGCTATGACCGTCAATCGGCGGTCTTCTGAACCATCGCTTGACTTAAATGGCATTCGGGTCTTAGTCATTGATGATGAAACCGACTCGCGTGAGTTTGTCGCCTTTGTCCTAGAGCAGGCAGGTGCCAGGGTAACAACTGCTACTACAGCCAGTGAGGGATTCGCCATACTAACGCAATCTCAGCCCGATGTGCTGCTCAGCGATATTGGGATGCCCGACATGGATGGATATATGCTGATGCAACAAGTTAGGCTGCTGCCACCCGAGCAAGGGGGAAATGTTTTAGCGATCGCCCTCACTGCCTATGCCGGAGACTTTAACCAGCAGCAAGCCCTACAAGCCGGGTTTCAGCAACATTTGGCAAAGCCCATAGAGCCGGAGGCATTAATCAGAGGCATTGCTAATTTGATCAACAGCATTACGTAGAACCCGCGTTGATCGGTTATCGTTTTATTACACAACCCGATCCCATTGCTCGGCTGGTTAATATGTCTAGTTTGTCGCCCGAAAAACCTTTGACCCTATCTGTGCCCACCAACGAGGCAGAGCGATTGGCAGCACTCTACCGCTACCGAATTCTTGATACCCCGCCAGAAGCAGCGTTCGATCGCATCACTGCCTTAGCAGTAAGATTGTTTGATACTCCTGTTGCCCTCGTTTCTCTAGTCGATAAATCCAGAGCTTGGTTCAAGTCTTGCATTGGCTTTAGCAACCACGAAGTTCCACGGGAAAGTGCGCCTTGTAGCTTTGCTGTGTTGAAAGATGTTCCCTTAATCGTTCTCGACACGCTGCAAGACGATCGCTTTGCCTGTACACCCCTTGTTCAAGATGAACCTGGTGTACGGTTCTATGCAGGGGCACCTCTCCTCACTCACGACGGCTTTAACCTAGGAACCCTGTGTGTGGTTGACACCCGACCTCACGATTCTATGAGTCTTGAGCAGCAAGCGACTTTGGTTGATTTAGCAGCAATGGTTGTAGACGAGCTAGAACTTCGCTTGGCAGCCTACCAAATTGCCCAGGTAGATACAGCTTTATTAGAGGTTACCAAAGGCATTGCAACGGTTACGGGCGAGGCTTTTTTTCAAGCTCTAACGCAACACTTTAGCAAAGTTTTAGGCACTGATTATATTTACATTGGTCTAGTCGAAGGCGATGTCAACGTCATGATGAGACCGATCGCCACTTGTGCTCATGGTCAAATGATTGATCACCCAGCGTGTCCATTGCCAGGTAGCCCTTGCGAAGAAGTGGTTAAGCAACGGACAATTTGTTGCTATCCCAGTGGAGTTCAAGCTGTATTTCCCAATGTGCCACTGCTCAAATTGCTAGATGTTGAAAGCTATATGGGCACTCCGTTCTTTGATTCTAAGGGCACTCTCTTAGGAGTATTAGGCGTAATGCATGGGAAACCCCTAGAGAATATTCAACTGGCACAAACTTTGCTGTCACTCTTTGCGCCTCGCATTTCTACTGAACTCGAACGTCAGCAAACAGAGGTAGAACTCCGTCAGGCAGCAGAACGAATGAGCGCTGCCCAACATTGTGCCAAAGCAGGCTTGTGGAGTTGGGATATCATCACCAACGAAGTCTACTGGTCGCCCGAATACTACACTTTATGGAGCATCAGCCCCAATATTTCTGCGGCTTACGACACTTGGTTAAATGCAATCGTCGAGGAAGACCGCGATCGCGTTCGTCAGCATATTCAAGCCGCAGTAGCACAGCAACAACCCATTCAGGTTGAATATCGCTACCTCCATCCAGAACGCGGTTTATGTTGGTTTATGTCAATTGGCAACACGCTTTACAGTGCTGAGAATCAACCGCTGCGGGCAACCGGGATCTCCCTAGATGTTACCGATCGCAAGCAAGTTGAAGAAGAACTGCTGCAAAAGAATGCCATCTTGAACGTTATTAATGAGTCAGCACCTACGCCAATTTTTGTTAAAGATCGACAAGGACGGATTATTTATGGCAACCCAGCGACATTTGAGGTGTTGGGAAAATCCGCATCTGAGGTGATTGGCTTTCGAGATGGCGATCTCTTTCCAGACCTCGAAGATGCTGCCAGAGTGATGGCAAACGATCAGCGGATTATGGAAGCTGGACAAACCGAGGTCGTTGAAGAATCTCCTGATGGCGTTCGGACATTTTTGGGCATGAAATCTCCTTACCGGAATAAGTCTGGAGAAGTAATAGGATTAATTGGCATCGCCAGTGATATTAGCGATCGCGTGCAGCTTGAACGCGATCGTGAACGTGTTTTGCAACAAGAACAAGCCGCGCGTGAATCAGCCGAAACCGCCAATCGGATCAAAGATGAATTTTTGGCGGTACTGTCCCATGAACTGCGATCGCCGCTCAACCCTATTTTGGGTTGGACTAAACTATTGCAAAGCGGCAACCTAGATCAAGAGAAAACGGCTCATGCGCTAGAAACCATTGAGCGCAACGTCAAGCTACAGTCCGAACTCATCGAAGATTTACTGGATGTTTCGCGGATTTTACAAAGCAAGCTCAGTCTCAATATATCGTCTGTCAACTTAGGCTTAACCATTGAAGCAGCGATCGAAACCGTCAGTTTGGCAGCCCAAACCAAATCCATTAAAATCAACACCACATTAGATCCTGAAATAGGGCAAGTTCTAGGAGATGCTAGCCGCTTACAGCAGATTGTCTGGAACTTGGTTTCTAATGCAGTCAAATTTACACCGGAAGGGGGGCGCATTGAAGTGCGTTTAACCCGCTTTGATCATCAGGCTCAGATTACTGTAACAGATACCGGAAAAGGCATTACCGCCGAGTTCTTACCCCATGTCTTCGACTACTTCCGTCAAGAGGATAGCGCCACTACTCGTCGGTTTGGCGGGTTGGGGTTGGGGTTGGCGATCGTGCGTCACCTGGTTGAACTGCACGGCGGTACTGTTCAAGTCACTAGCCCTGGTGAAGATCAGGGTACAACTTTTACGGTCAGCATACCGTTAGCCGAGAGTGCTAACGGGCAAGGTGTTGAGTCACAAAAAACTTTCTCCGCACGAACTAACAAAAACTCGCTTTTAGGCATTCGAGTGCTGGTTGTCGATGATGAGCCGGATATGCGGGATGTTATTGCTTTCTCGCTAGAGCAATCGGGTGCAGAGGTCATTGCGGTTGGGACTGCAATGAAAGCGTTAGAAGCTCTAGCTCAGTTTCAGCCAGACATCCTAGTGAGCGATGTGGGTATGCCAGATATGGATGGCTATATGTTAATGCAGAGAATTAGAGCCTTAAATTCAGAGCAGGGTGGGCAAGTTAAGGCGATCGCCCTGACTGCCTATGCCGCCGAGTTTGACCAAAACCAAGCTCTACAAGCGGGTTTTCAACAGCACCTCGCAAAACCTGTAGAACCAGAGGTTTTGGTCAGGGCGATCGTCAGGTTATTTAAAAGTAATGCCTGAGGCATGAGTCAAACTCATCATTTACAGGGCTGTTTAATCTATGTAGAAATGGTGCAAGGTAAAGTTTGGGTACAGCGTGATGAGACGGAAAATAGCGTGACCAATGACCTACTTGCCGCAGGAACCTCCAAAGAGGCGATCGTTTTAGGATTTCACGAGCCGGCATTGCTGAATCAAAACATGAATCCTTCAAGGTCCCTTGCCTTTAGAAGAGGGATTTAGGGAGAGGTCTGTCTCGCTGCGTTGTCGAAACCTAACCCCTAGCCCCTTCCCTGCGAGGGCAGGGGAACATGATTTTCATATCGCAATTCAGCAGCGCCCACGAGCCTTCGGTACGAAACTATACAGAGTTTGCAGTCGCTTAAACATAAAAAATACGAAGCGCTAGAAAGGCTGGCTCAATCAACTCGCGCTCCAATTTCTGCCATACTCCAATCGGGGCGCAGGTGTCTGGCATGTCTCAGATAAGGATGGTGAATTTTTACTAGCACCGGAGTATTAATGTGAATTAAAAATCGAATGCAGCGGACTAAACTGCCTTCGACGTGCATTTGTTGGACATCTAGCAGCGGCACATTTTGCCAATGAGGACGCTCACGAGCGATCGCCGCCGGAAAAATTGCGTCTAAATCATGAGTTGCTGAGAAAGTGGCGCTAATGATGTCATCGGGGTCAATCGAATTGTGGGATTCTAGCTCATCTAATAATTCTTTAACAGCTTCTCGAATTGCCTGAACCGAATTTTCTGGGACAGTCGTTGCCCCCCGAATTGCCATCACTCGCCAGCCCACGGTCAAATCCTCCAATTGTTACGAAAAGGACGTTCACTTAAAAACAAACAGCCTAGTTTACTTAGAAATCAACATGGCTCTAGGCTAAAATCGCTAGGGTCGATAGAGCCAGAGCGGTAATCCGCTGGTAGACAGTTCAAATTCTAACCAGTCTGCTCCTGATTTTAGCCCCGGAGAATTGCTCAATCCGAAAGCCAATTGACTTCGACCAGGCAAAAAGCGACTGGCAAAACTTTTGGGTTCTTCTAAAGTGAAACACTGTGTCTTCTCAGGGTCAAGACCTGCTAGTTCAGCCACCCATCGACGTGCGTCTTCTTCAGAACCCAAGCGATCGACCACTCCCAGTTCTAGCGCCTGTTGCCCCGTAAAAATTCGGCCATCGGCAAAGCTTTTGACCACTTCTACTGCCAGATTTCTGCCCTCGGCAACCGTTTGGACAAACTGCTGGTAGCTCACATCAATCAGTTCTTGCAGAATGCTTTGTTCAGGGGCAGTTAGCTCTCGGTCAAACGAAAGAATATCTTTATAGGGGCCAGACTTGATCACCTTGAAAGACACGCCAACTTTTTCCAGCAAGCGTTCCAGGTTATTGCCCCGCAGAATTACGCCAATGCTGCCCGTAATCGTTCCAGGGTTTGCCACAATATGTTCGGCTCCTACACCAATGTAGACCCCACCCGAGGCAGAAATATTGCCAAAACTGGCAACAATTTTAATTTTTTCGCGCAATCGCTTCAGGGCGCTATAAATTTCTTGCGAGTCTCCAACGGTACCACCAGGGCTGTCAATTCGTAGTAACAGTGCCGGAAATTTTCGTTCTTCAATTGTCTTCAGAGCCTCTAGAACTCGTTTGCGGGTGGCAGCACCGATCGCCCCCGTAATTTCAATGCGAGCAATTTGTTTGCGGTATCGAGGTTTAAAAGGCCAAACCATGTTGCGTGAACCTATAAAAAGTCTTTAAACCATCCAGTTTACCGAATCGCCGGGTAGATCGCGCAATCCCCCCCAGGGGGTAGGCGTTCCATATCTATTCATGTGTCATCTATCCAGGCTTCATCTATCCATGCCTCATTTACGATACAGCCACAAAAGCATAGCAAGTGATAGGGTGATGGAGGCTGTTGGGAGAAAGAGCTACTGGGAGAAAACTATGGGAAACGACATTCGGCTCATCGTTGTAGATTTAGATGGCACAACCGTTGGTGCCACAAATCAAATTCAACCCGCTGTTATACAAGCGGTTCAGGCAGCACAGGCAAAAGGTGTGAAGGTCGCGATCGCCACAGGACGCATGTACCGTTCTGCCCTTCGCTTTCACCAAGAGCTCGGTTCTACAATGCCCTTAATGAGCTATCAAGGCGCGTTCATCAAAGATCCGATGACCGAAAAAGTTCACCAAAACCTGACGGTTTCTAGCCTTGGAGCAGAGCAGCTTTTAGACTATTTTGAGCATCCTGATCTGCGGCACAAAATTTCAGTGCATTTCTACATCAACGACGAGCTATACGTGCGCGAAATAACAGACGGCACAAAAGACTACATTCAGCGCTCCCTGATTCAACCCATTCCAGTCGGAGATTTGCGCAAAACCCTAGCAACGGAACCCACCAAAATTTTGGCATTGTGCGATGACCCAGCCCTGATTGATGAACTGCTGCTAGGCTTGCAAGTTCGCTACTCTCCCGAAGAGTTTTACTTCACCAAATCTGTTGCAACCTTTCTAGAGGCAACCCATCCCCAGGTCAATAAAGGCGCTGCCGTTCGCTACATTGCAGAGAAAATGATGGGTCTACATCCTGATCAAGTGATGACACTAGGCGATAACTTTAATGACCTAGAAATGCTTCAATACGCGGGAGTGGGTGTGGCAATGGGTGATGCACCCGAAGCAGTCAAGGCGGCAGCAAATTGGGTTGCGCCTACTGTGGCAGAGAATGGAGCAGCTCTGGCGATCGCCAAATTTGTCCTTTAGCACTCGGTTAAGCCAGCTATTTAGCTGTTACAAACAATATCAATTACTCAGCAACAAGTTTGCTAAACTGCAAGCAAATGTTGATCGTTGTTTAATGTTCCAACATGTTCCAACCTCCTGGTTTTTCCCAACATAGCATCGTCACTAGTTTAGGCTCACTGGTCTACTACACTGCTGACACAGCACCCTGGCGATCGTCCCATGAAGCCACAGAAAAGCGATCGACCTTAGTATTTTTGCACGGCTTTGGCGGAGGTTCCTCGGCATACGAGTGGTCGAAGGTTTATCCAGCATTTGCCTTCGAGTACCGGATCTTGGCGCCCGACTTATTGGGCTGGGGGCGATCGGAACACCTCCAACGAAACTATCAAGTCGAAGATTATCTGGTAACGCTGCGAGAGTTTTTAGAGCAAACCTGCGCTGGAGAACCTGTAACGGTTGTTGCATCATCGCTGACAGCAGGCTTTGTGATTCGGGTGGCGATCGCGCATCCCCATTTGTTTAAATCCCTGATTCTTTGCGCACCTTCAGGTGTGGCAGATTTTGGTAAAGACTACAAGAGCAATTTTTTTGCCAAGCTGGTCAGCATTCCCATCTTTGACCGATTTTTTTACAGTGCAGCGATCGCCACTCACTCCGGTATTCGCGGATTTTTATCGAATCGTCAGTTTGCTCGCCCTAATCGGATCTCTCAGGAAATAGTCGATGCTTACCTCACTTCTGCCCAACTTCCCCATGCCGAGTTGACTGCACTTTCCTTTGTACGCGGCGATTTATGCTTTGATTTAGCAGAGTTTATGCCGCAATTGACTACCCCTACCGCCATCATTTGGGGCAAGCAGTCTCAGCTGACTGACTACACCATTGGCGAAAAGCTGGCGAAGCTCAACCCGCAAGCCGTTCGATTTTTAGAAATTTTAGAAGATGTCGGATTAACGCCTCAGTTAGAGTTGCCTGCTGTCATGATTGGAATGGTTCAAAAATTTCTGGACGAACTAGGGGAAGGAAGTTAAGGGAGTTGCATGAAGATAAAACCCCAGTGGGATGCTTTGACTTTTCAGCCCCCTAAATCCCCCATTTTGGGGGACTTCCGAACCTTTCAAAGTCCCCCAAAATGGGGAATTTAGGGGGCGATTCGGGGCGTTATTTAATTGCAACTTCCTAACCTACGTTTTTCAGCAATCGCCAACAGTCCTTGGCGATCGCCCAGTCTTCCTCAGTATGAACAACTAAAATTCGCACTGCCGAAGCCGCCGTCGCAATATCTTGATCCATGGGCGAATGATTGTTTAAATCCCCATCTAACTGCCACCCCAAAAACTCAAACCCCTGACAAACTGCCGATCGCACGTTTGCTGAATGTTCGCCAATGCCTGCTGTAAACACCAGCGCATCCAAGCCGCCTAAACCAGGTAACAAAGAAGCAATGGACGATCGCAGCCGATCTACAAACAAATCAAACGCCAGTTGTGCCCGTGAATTTTCTGCCTTAGCGCCCAGAATCTGGCGCATATCAGATGACACGCCAGAAACGCCCAGCAAACCAGAATTGCGATTTAGGGCGCGATCGAGATCATCCACCGAATGCCCCTGTCGCAGTAGATAAATCAAAATACCTGGATCGATCGAGCCACAGCGCGTTCCCATCATTACGCCATCCAGCGGCGTAAACCCCATGGTAGTGGCAATACTGCGCCCATCCCGAATGGCAGCCAAAGAACAACCGTTTCCTAAATGGCAGATAATCAGCCGAGACTGAGGCATACCCAGAATTTGAACCGATCGCTCAGTCACATATTGATAGCTAGTGCCATGGAAGCCATAACGCTGAATGCCCTGTTCATACCAGTCATAGGGCAAGGGATAAACTGTGGAAGTCGGTGGCATTTGGGCATGAAAAGCGGTGTCAAAAACTGCCACTTGGGGCATAGTTCCCAACTGTTCCATGACCTCGATCCCCTCTAAGTTGAGAGGATTATGAAGCGGCGCAAATGCAGAGAACTGCGCGATCGCCGCCTTCACCGCCGGCGTAATTAACACACTTTCCCGATACTCTCGTCCACCCTGCACCACCCGATGCCCCACGCCCTTAATCTCATCCATTCCAGAAATCACCTGAGTTTCGCCTTGCCACAGGGTCGAGATCAGGTGCTTCATCACCTCCGATCTAGAGGTCATGGGTAAAGATTCAGTTTTCGTCATGTGTTGGGTCTTAATCTTAATTTCCACAGTTCCGGGTTGATAGCCCCAGTCAATCAGTCCTTCCCAAATGGGTGAAGGAGGATTTTGGGGAATTTCTCCCTCAAAATCATAAAGACCACTTTTTTGGCTACTCGACCCAGCATTGAGAACTAAGATTTTCATGATTTCCCTGATTTTATGTCATCTTTCCGCCCACAAAAGGCGTTCCCCAAAAGTTCCAATTTTGTTTGTTAAAAGGCGATCGCCACCGTTCAATTAAAGCCGATTCTAACTGTTGCCGAGGACGCACTTCTGCCGGAATATCCCAGTAAAATGCAGTATTAATGGCGGTTTCAATACCGTACTTAGCATGAAGATCTCGGTAGTTTAAAACATAGCGCTTGCAGTCATGGATTCCCTTCCAACGCTGGTTTGCCTTCACGGTTTCACCGACATACAACAATAACGGTACTTGCACATCTATCACAAAGTATAGGCTAGGCTGATCAGGATGTTTGTGGGCAGGTTGTTCAAAAAAGAAAAAGTTATAGAGGTACAGAGAAAAAGGATCGATCGCCTCTGCCTTCACAGTCGAAGCAACGATATCAAACAGCAAACCCTGTTCCTCAATTGGACTAAACCGCACTTCATCCTGATACTCTGCAACCCGCACCTTCCATTGCGACAAGGTTCCTTGGCTCATCCATAGTCCGGGCTGATCTTGATACCGGAAAGAAGTCCTCTTTAAATCGTCATCAGCAAAAAGAGAAGGTTGTTCGCCAGTGTTCAAGAGCCGCTCTCCTCCAAACCATTTGACGTTAAGAATAGCGCATCCTGTCTTTATGATTCTTGGCGATCGCCACATTCCTCTTGCTCAACCCCGTAGGGATGCATCGCACAAACCAACCGTTCGCCGCCATAGCGATGCCCATGATAATGACAACAGCCTCGGCAGACTTTAGGAGTAGAGTCTTCGAGCAATAATTGCTGCTCTCGGTTCATTTCCCTGAGCCTGTCCACATACAAGTCACCGCGGATAGTTCTACTTTTGCGCCGTCTGCTGCGCTCTAAAATTAGGCTGGTTGCAGTGAAGCTTACAAAACAAGAAGCAACAAAGGCAGAACTGGTGCGAATTTTCTCATTATCAGACCGAACTGAAATGTAGAGAGCTAAAACTGTACAGATACCGCCAAGTAGTATTCTTACCATGATGATCTGGAGCGAGTGCCTACTAAACCGCTTGCCTAAAACCTTGAGACTAGATGCAACCTGTTTCTCTTTGTAATTCTAACCTGATGAATTCTAACCTGCTGAATAGAGTAACGGAAACTTCAAGGCGCCGCTATTCTGAATCTAAAGTTCACCAGTATTCTAGGTAACGCTAAAAGATTTAAAAGCACAGATATCTCCAATCTTCTAAGAGGATGTCTGAGAAGTATCAAAGATTCTTACACTCGCCCCCCAACCCCCCATTTTAGGGGACTTCCGAGCCACTCCTTCTTCAAAGTCCCCCAAAATGGGGGATTTAGGGGGCGGATTGGATAGAAACCTAGACTTCTCAGACAACCTCTAACGAACCTTGAAGGTTTAGGGAAGTACTGGAAAGCTTACTCAATTTCTAATCTTCTCAAATTAAATTAAGCTTTTGCGCAGTCTCAACCTTACAGATCCAGAAGTTCAACCAATAATTTCTTTGTAAGACATCCGTTTGTTTCAGTCCGGTGACCTCATCAACGTTGAAGTAGAGGTATTTTTCTGGAGTCAATATGGCTTGAATTTCCTGCCCAATTTCATCACTTTGAACTTCAACAATAAAATCTGGCTGGAACTGCTGTATTGAATTCAAAAAACCTTTCAACACGTTAGCATCTTGTCCTTCGGCATCAATTTTGACCAAATCAACCGATCGAATGCCTTGTTTTTCAACAAAGGTATCTAGTGTAGTAACCTGCACTTGATGCACAATCGGCGTGCTTTTCTGATGATTTTCGTAATGTTCTAAACTGAGAGACGCAGAGTAGAGATTTCCTTGCCCTCGCTGAGGCACATAGAATTCGGCAGTACCCATAAAATTAGAAACAGCTTGGTCAACCACCTGAATATCGTAATGATTGAGGTGAATATTCTCTCTAAGGGCTTTGTTAAAAGAGGGCAATGGCTCGAAGGCATAAACTTTTGAGGACGGGTTGACGGTCTTGGCAATGAGAGAATAAAGCCCCGTGTTGGCTCCAATATCTAGAATAGTTTTAGAGAACTGACAAGCATTTTTCCACAGTTCAAAGCTGATGGGTTCGTACCCTGAGAGACCTTTCCAAAACAACGAATTTTCTAGCCACTCTCCAGTATGGCTCACCTGAAACTGCTCATTGCCCAAATCAACGCTGAAGTTCCCTTCAAAAGAAAGTAAGTCCCAGAATCGTTCGGGTGGAATGAGCTTTTTTTGGAGGGTAAGGGATAGGTTTTTTTTAACGAAATTTGAAATTCTATTACGATCGCCATTGACAACCCAAGATTGACTCATAACCAGACTCACCGTTTACTGAAAGCACGATTTATAGCTTATTACACAAGCGGAAATGTTACCCATTCACACAAATGATTTTTGCTGAACAGACTTTATCTGACTATAGCTAACTTTTTTTGATCGATCGCCTTAAAACACTCCTAACTTTTTCAGGCTGACTGGCTTGTGCATTGCTCCTAATGTAATGCCATCAGGTAAACGGCATGAAGCAGAAACAAGATTATTTGGAGATGAAGGAAACGATATTCTTAATGGTGGAACTGGGGATGACTGTCTGAGCAGTGAGAAAGACAACGATCGCTACATTGTTGATAGCATTGGCGATCGGGTGTTTGAAAACCTTAATGAAGGCATTGATACCGTAGAGGTTTCGGTTAGCTTCACGCTAGAAGCCAAAATTGAGGAATTAGTCTTGACCAGAATTAATACCATTAACGGAACAGGCAACGCTCTCGACAATAACATCAGTGTTTAGATCCAGGCACGTTCGGTGCCCTTACGCCTGCAAATGTGGCGATCGTCGCCAACGATGATCAGGCGCCTCTCAGTGCAGGTTTCATTACTTATAGGGCTGCAACAGGCAATCTGTTCTTCAATCAAAACAGTATTTTTGAGATCTTTTCGAGAGCCTATGTCTGCTAAGTTATCTACGCCCCTGTCCAAAGAAATAGAAGCAAAAAAAACTTATTACTAACGAATGAGGGGCAAGTAGTCTGGGAAACCTATACTTCTCGTAAAGACTTGTAAAGACTATCTTAGAATCATGCAAAACTCGTTATTTGACAAAGCTTTTCGAGACAGCGACGGAAACATCGTTGTTGCTCAGATGCCAAACTTGCCAATTTTGGTTTTTCTAACTGCAACGCTACTTACGCTCATACCGACAGGTGACAGCATTCATAGGGGGTTGGGTGCCATAGCTTTTGGTTCATTGTTTACATGGGCATGGCAAGAAATATTCGAGGGCGTTAATTATTTCCGGCGATCGCTAGGGTTTGTTGTGTTGCTTGGAGCGATCGCTTCTGCATTCTCGAGAACTCTCTAAGCATTCCCCTTTGTATTCTTTCACCCAGGGCGACTATTAGCCAAGGTATCACAAAAAGTTCTTCTATAAGTGTGCATAAGCAAGTATGCCACAAACTACACACTAACAGACGTGCAGCCTTTTAATGTGTGGGGCGGCACTGTCAAGCGTGTGATGCGATCGTGGTATTTTCTATTGTCCTAATCAAAAGTCAAAGGCTGACGCTTTATCAACTCAAAAGCAATCTATGGATTGTGAAGTCAATAGTAAGTTAGCGCTTAGGCTTGCCTGCAAACGTAATCCTAGTACACGTCAATGACTACTCCTACACGCTATTCTAATAACGATCAAGCTACAGGTATCAGTGTGTCTTCTAAACCGTCTCAGCTTATCAGCAAAGTTCGATACGGCGTTTGGCTATTTGGTATTTTCTCTTGGATGTTTGCTGTTACTGAGCGGTGTTTGGCTTGCTTTGCAGATGGTGCGTTATCTGCACCCGAATTGATTCCGATCTCATTGGTTTTCTCACTGTGCATTGTTTGGGTTCACTTAAAGCCAAGACATTCAGAAGCCGAAAGCTCGCCCATCGAAAACATTAGCACGCTTAAGTACTACAAAATAGATTCAGGCACTCCTCAACACGAAACCTATCGCCATAAGACTGAAGCGAGAATGCTTCAGTTAGAGAAGTATCACCTGATTACTCAAGAATATATCCTGCCAATTCCTTATCTTTGCCAAATCTATCACCTGCTGAATTTAAAGCATCTAGAGTCAGTTCACGGTTTTAGCCTCAATAACCTCAAAGTTACTGATGTCAGCCAATTTAAAGCAACAGCGAGCGGCGGCATCATCAAGTTTCAAACAGTTCTAGACTCATCTCTGAATGTCCTTAAGGTGTTGCGCCAGCCGATCGTTGAAGTGGCACTGGTATTACACACTCCGTATACCATTGAACTGAATGTTCCTGTCTACAGCGGTAAGAAAATAGCTGTTATTTTTAATGTTCTACCGCTTAGCAACAACGAACATAAGTTGTTCATTGATATTTATAGCAACCTACCCCTGCCAAAACCGCTATTACAAATTCTATTGCATGTCGCTTCTAGCCTAACGTTGTTTGAAGATTTGCCTTACCTCTCTAAGCTGGCTCAGTCAAACCTTAACCATTCCTCCAAATGGGGTAAGTCTGATCATAAAGCGATGCAACTTTTCAATCGATTTGTTGAGTTATATGGCTCTAGCTTACAGCAACCCCCAGCAATGGGAGCGGTTAAACTACAACCCATATCCAGTTCGTCCTAAATGAGCTTTAACGCGCTCATACTCTAGCAGGCAAGTCTAAATTAGGCAGGGTTTCGTTATCCTATCAGTTGTTTTCAGTACGGAAATAGGGTTTTCAAAATGGAAATAGAAAGGAATATCTTCGTACTTTTGTAGTGGTTAATCATTTCTTTGGTCTTCTGAGTAAATCTGATCTTGTGTAATCTGATTTGTTTGCTGTAACTCTCGTACTTCCCTTTGCAGGAAAAAGTTTAAGAATGTGCGAATGCCTGTTACAGCAGCCAATCTGGCGATCGCATCCCAACTGGGCGAAACCGCTGTACTCACAATATCTGCGGCTAAAAGAAACTCTAGTGAAAGTGCTAATGAGATGCCGAGTTCTAAGCGAATTTCCTGTTGAGCCGATTGGAACCGTTTTTGCTTTCTGCGAATCAGCTTCCGCAACGTAATTACAAAGGAAATTGCAACAATCAAGATGGCAATGAATTCCAAAATGACTTTCAAGAATAATGCAAATTCCTGCAAAATATTTTCTAAGAAGTAGATCAGTTCTAAACGCTGAGAATCGCTTTCAGTCACAACTGAAAGGAAACTATCGTGTCGTGCCAGCCAGCTAAAATCAATTGCCATAATTTCAGATTTTCTTGCGATCTTACGATCATTCAGCAACACTTACTCAGTACAGTTCGTACTTCATTAACTGACAAGGCAAGGTGCCATTATAAACTGCAATCCGTTGGGACGATTTTAATCCGATCGACTGCGAGAGTTCTTTATTGCCACTGAGGACAAACGCCGTCCAGCCTTTGAAGCGTTGCTTCAGCACGTCGCCTAATTGCTTATAAAATGTGCCCAAGTCGCTCTCCCGTTCTAGCCGTTCGCCATAGGGTGGATTGCAGAATACTACACCGCTGTCTGCTGGGGCAGCAACGTCTTCCAGGTCGATCGCTGCGAAATAAACGTGGTTCAGTACACCACAGTTTGTTGCATTAGCGATCGCTTGCTCAATCACATTTTCATCGCGATCGCTGCCCCAAATGGGTGCAGGAATGGTTTCGTGCTGGTTCGCTTCAGCAGATTGAATCAATTTTTCTAGCAAAGGTCGGTCAGCATCTAGCCAGGTTTCAAACCCAAACTGTTCCCGAAACAAACCCGGTGCAATGTTGAGTGCTTTCAAACTCGCCTCTAAAGGTAACGTCCCTGACCCACAGAGCGGATCGTAAAACATTTGTTCAGGCTGCCAGCCCGACAATTGGATCAGCGCCGCTGCCAACGATTCCTTCAGCGGTGCAGCCCCAACTGCCGGACGATAGCCGCGACGGTGCAAGCTCTGCCCCGAACTATCTAAACTGACGGTACACACGTTGCGTTCAAGATGGACACTGATTTGTACATCGGGTGACTGCAACTCAACACTAGAGCGATCGCCCAGCCGTTCTTGCTGTTGATCAACGATCGCTCTTTTAACCTGAAGCGCTGTGAAATGAGTATGGTTTAGCTGCTCACTTTTGCCCGTTGCATTAACCGCTAAGGTTAGATCTGGGGTAAGGTACTGCAACCAGTCAATTGTTTGAATCCCTCGATAAAGATCTTCTGAATTTTGGCAAGGAAATTCATGCAGCTTCATTAAGATCCGAAAGGGTAGCCGCGCCCACAGATTAACGTGATACAGCAACGTGCGATCGCCCGCAAACGCCACGCCACAAAACCCCGGCTCTACAGCGTTGGCACCCAACTGTTCTAACTCTTGCGCTGCCAGCATTTCTAGCCCGCGCGCCACTGTTGCAAAATACTGATTCATTCATGAGACTCATAACTGCAAGGAACGGTGAAGACCACTCGCCCTTAGCAATTATATCGATCGTCAGAAGAGCTTATGAAACTTCACCCCGAGGAAAGGTGTCATGACTGCCCGCCCGGATTAGCAGCCAGCCCACGAGCAGCAAAAGAACACCGCCAAATAGCAAGAAACCTAAGTCAAAGGGCAGCTTGTTGGTTGCATATTCATAAACATGATGAATGCCAAGAATTTGATGGTTAATAATGCCCTCGACCAAGTTGAACAAGCCCCATCCGGCAATGAGTGAACCTAGTAAAATCTTGCCCGACCACGGCACGTTACGCTGCTGTCCAGCGCGAAAAAGTAAATAAAGACCAACAGCGACCATAACGAATACCGCTGCATGGAAATAACCGTCCCATGTCATGTTGATTTTGGCATTTACTAAAGTATCGGGTGGGAAGCGGCTAGAGAGCATATTATGAACTTGCAGAATTTGATGCAGAACAATGCCGTCCACAAAACCGCCTAAGCCAATGCCCAGAAAAATGCCAGCCAAAACCAACGGTCTGCGGTGTAAGTTGTCTGCCATTATTCTTCTCCTTTGCGGATTGTTTTATGGATACATGAATCGCTTTCATTTTCATCGAAGCCTGTATTCTAGCGGAGTTTGAAAACGAAAGAAGCCGGTAAAAAAGGGCGATCGCTCTCAGCGTAACAGTCACAACATTGTTGAATAGGAGTATGAATCTGCTCAAAGCCCCTTTCTTTCAGGACATAAGGAGATTTCCGAATCAGAATATACCCGTGGGGCAGGCATCTTGCCTGCATACTGCTTTCAATGCAGGCAAGATGCCTGCCCCACAAAGGGATTTTAATTGATGGAAATCTCCTAAAATGCATCAACATTATTGAACAAGAGTATGAATCTGCTCAAAGCCCCTTTCCTTTAGGAGAGGGGTTTGGGGAGAGGTCGCTCTCACTGCGTTGCTAACTCAACCTAACCCCTAACCCCTTCCCTACGAGGGCAGGGGAACCGGATCTTTATACCTTCATTCAGCAACGCCAATGCATCTCATTAAGAAGCTGGGAATCAGAATCATTTTGAGCAGCGCTAAATTGCAGTCGGAAAATTCAGTTTTCCTTATTTAGGGCGAAAGATTGATTCAGAGTAGCGTTCAGAGCACCGGAACGTCCCAGTTTTAATTCCGCCCCGTGGTCGATAGCCCTTCCACAATCACTGACGGCGTATAGCACGAACCATTCCAATCGGCATCGCCTCCCAACTCCACCAAATTTTTTAGAGCCGTGTAGACATTGCCTGCAACCATTGTATCTTTCACTCGCCCCGCAATCTCGCCTTGCTCAATCCGGTACCCTAACTCCACATTGACCGAAAACTCTCCAGAAATACCTGCTCCACCCCCTAGCATTTGGTCAACCACAATGCCTTGCTCTAAGGTGCCAATTAAATCGGGGAGCGATCGCGTTCCCGACTCAACAATCAAATTAAATAATCCTGGCGTTGGATAGCTTCCTAACCCCGAACGAAAACCATTGCCTGTAGTGCCGCTAGTCAGCGCCCGTCCGACAGTGCGATCGGTATAGAAAAGCTGGAGTACGCCCTCTTTTATGAAGGTAATGGGCTGAGTCGGCGTGCCTTCATCATCAAAAGGACAGCTAAACGGCCCGGCATCGGGCTGTTGTGACAGAGTAAGGGCAGATGAGGTAATGGGTTCTCCTAGGCGATCGCCCCAGGGCGAAGCCTTCTCCACCACCTGTTTACCATTCATCGCTGCCTGCACAGTGCCCCAAAGCATATCTGCCGCTTTAGACGTGAACAAGACAGGCACTCGTCCGGCGGGTGGAGCGGCATTCTTTTGTGCCCATTCCAAACGCTGCATAACTTGCTGAGCTAGCACCACAGGGTCAAGCCGTCCGCGCTGGGTCTGACCATCCGAAACGCTCAAAAAGTCGTCTCCTCGCACCCACTCTGCCGAGAGGTAGCAACTGAGGGTGGTGTCGGTGTAGCCACAGTCTAAGCCGTTGGAATTGAGCAGACGGATGGTTTCTATGTCGCATTCCCACTCAGAGTCGCAGAGCAACTCGGCGTTAAACTCTCGCAGCAGGGCGATTGCCTCTTTGCCCCATTCCACCAGTTGGTTAACGCTAACTTCTTTGCCAAGGTTAGGATAGTGAGCCTGGGAGGCGGGTGATAGCTCAATGGTTTCAGGTTCGTTAAGTTGACTAATGGCGATCGCCCGTTCCACTAATGCCTGCGGCTCAACCGGACCATAGGCAACAGCTAAACCAGGGCAACCTTCTCGCCAGAGCCTGAGGGCAATTCCTTCTGCCTGAGAACTTTCTAGTTGCTTAAGTCGATTGGCTTCAAAAAAAACAGGACGAGACAAAGACTGCGACTGAAAAACCTCTGCCGCCCCAGCACCCGATCGCATTGCCAGTTCCAGCAATTGCTCTGCCATTAATTCCTGTTGTGACTGATCAGGATTCATAGTATTCAGGACTCATAGTACTCAGAACTCATCGTATGCACCGCTGCTTTACGTACTGAAAATTTTGCCATTGATCTTGGGGTAAACTGCCTCTTAATCTTTTCAAAAACCCCTCAATCTTTTCAAGAATAGAAGCGACTTTACGCCAGCTTAAGTTCTTGCATCAGCCAGAATCCTGCGAACGCTTCCGAGTTTTGGTCAGCCTGCACAGCCACAAAATGGACCTGATTAGCCTCTAGTTTTTTGGCTTCAAACCCTTTAACTTCCGCTTGCAACTCAGCAGTGGGCAGGTTTGCCAAAACCCAAGAGTCATTGGCTCCCGTTTCTAGGACAAGCTGAGGCGGAGAGGGATTGAACCGTAAAAACGCTAGCTCTAATCCTGACATCCAGGCGGCTAGAGGCAGCGCCCGAGACGAGAAAATAATTAAGCCAGGGATAGGCGTATGGGGTGAGAGGTCAAACATTTCGGGCGGGAAAGATTCGCTAAAGCCAATCTCCCACTCTGGCATTTCAGCAAACGCCGAAGTTTCGAGGGTGACAAATGCCCAACGTTCGCCAAGAAGGGCATCGGGGAGTGCCTGAGCGGGCACCTCTGGCAGGATGACGGAAGGATTCACGACAACCTGATAGTTTTCCATTGCTGGATAAACGCGCGTCATGCGTTCTTGAATCCATTGGTTAAGCGCCAGAGTCCGACGGCTAGGAGATGCCAGAATGCCTGTGTCGGCACACGCTTTGGTAATCATGTTATTCATTTGGCGGCGAAAGAAGCGAACCCGATCGGGCGGCTGAGGAGCTTGGGCGATCGCCTTCTCAAGTGCTGCTTTCAGCCAGACTGAGTTAACTTCTGTGTTGCTACAAAATTGGGAGTAGCGGAAGAGGGAATCAGGCTGAGTGCGAACATCAAGGGGACTTTCGCAAATAAGCACTTCCCAGAGTTTTTTCTGCCCTGCATCAAGGACAGGGCGCGAGTAAAAATCTAACTCCCAAATGGTAGTCATGGTGTATGGATGAAATTGACAACGGATGGCTTGATCATACGCCTAAGCGTAGAGCATTAGAAATAAAAATAACGAGTTCTTAAAGTAGTGTCTAGGGCGGTTTTCAGAACACGACTCACAGCATTACATCTCTACACACTGGGAGTTCCGAGTGCTAAAATAGATACATCGAAGAACGATAAAGTCAACCTTATTTTATCTATCCCAGAGAACGCTTAATGAACTCTCAGTTAATCAACGATAGCACGATTCAAGGCACGTTGAGCGAAGCTGCAACTCAACTAAAAAACCACTTCATTCGAGAAGAGGGAAGTGCATACTCTGTTGAAGATCTACAGCAAGCTTTGAGCAACTGGCTAGAACTCTCTGTTGAATCACTTCTGGATGATGTTTTGTTCCATGTCTTAGAAGGCGATCGCGCCTATGCATTTAACCGTCGTGCGTTTGAGTTGGAAATGCAAAGGCTTCAGACTGCTCAGTCAGAGCAGCCGTCTCAAAACGCTTCTGAGTCTACTTCTGAGCCTATTTCTAAAGTTACAGATAGTCAGGTTGCAGCCTAGAGATTCTTACAAATTTTAGCCGTGTTTCCTCCAACAATCACCATGAAACTTTTCGATTATCCCACCGCGATCGCCCAACAACAGCGTCAATTACTTCAAACCGAGCAACATATCCGCAGGCTTCAAGATATTCTTAATCATTTAACGGCTGCCATTGATACCTCGATCGCCTTCGACCCAGACTTTAAAAATGATGCTCAGCGTAAAGCCAGACGAGTTGAAATGATGGCATCTGCTGAGTATCGTAAAGCCGTCGCAAACCTGCTAATTGCCCAAGACAAGCGCACCGAAATTGAGATCGATTTAAACCTACTGCGCAACCAGCTTTCTATCCTCAAGCTAGAAATGCGAGAGACTATCACGAACCGCGAACTTCAACTCGTTGATGCCGCCTAATTTACAGCCTAATTTCCATTCAAGGCGTGCCATTTAAGCGCTACCCTTATCCCTGGCTTCTTAAAGAAACTAGGGATCTTTTGATGCTCTCTTACATAGATCTATTTTCTACCGACGAACTCGTCCCCACATCCGCTATAATCCCGTAGCTATGGCGTTACCTTCTCACTCATGACTGCTAAACGAATCTTTATGACAGGTGCCAGTGGATGCATTGGTCACTATATTGCCGATGCTCTAATCCGTGACACAACCCACGACTTATTTCTGTTTGTTAGAGATCCCCAAAAGCCGAAGTTTGATTACAATGCTCGTCCTGGAGTCACGATCATTCAAGGCGATATGCATGATATTGAGCAGGTCGGCAGGCTCTTGAAAACAATAGACATTGCCATTTTGGCAGCGACCTCTTGGGGCGGGGCGATCGAAACGCAAGACATTAATGTGGTTAAAACAATTCGGCTGATGAATCTGCTAGATCTGGAGGTGTGTCAGCAGGTTTTATATTTTTCGACTGCCAGCATTTTAGGGCGAGACAATCAACCGTTGCTGGAAGCCGGAGACATTGGCACAGACTACATTAAATCGAAATACCAATGCCATCAACAGTTGGCAAAGTTGGCGATCGCCCCCAAAATTACGACACTCTTCCCTACCCTAGTCTTTGGTGGAGATGAGCAAAAACCCTACTCTCACATTTCTGCCGGCATCGGCGACATTGTTAAATGGATGAATCTCATTCGCTTTTTTCAAGCCGATGGCAGCTTCCACTTTCTCCATGCCAAAGACATTGCCCAAGTTGTGCTGTGTCTGCTAGAGCATCCTCCTGAGCTAGATGATCCTCACGAATTTGTCTTAGGCAACCCGGCATTGACCGCCGACCAAGCCATTGCCGAAATCTGCGCTTACCTCAAAAAATCAATTCTGTTTCAAATTCCGCTATCCATTCACTGGGCAAATTTCTTTATTAAAGTATTCCGCATTCAAATGGCGGAGTGGGATCGGTTCTGCATTGAGTATCGGCATTTCACCTATGCCCATCCAGTCAGTCCGAGTAGTTTTGGGCTAAGCGGCTACTGCCCAACAGTAAAGGATCTGCTGCGGATTAGTGGAATTCCAGCCGGGCGTTAACCCACAAGAATGCTTAAAAGCTGTGGACTAAACTTTGCTGAATTTGCGTTTGCATCTGCTCTATGCTCATCGCAGGTTCTTGGCAACTCAACCCCTGACAAACCAGTCCAACTGCACCTGCTGGCAACTCTGGCGTTAACTGCTGCATCACCGTGGGTAGGTAATGTCGTTCTAAACCAACCGTTGCCCGAATACGCACAAGCGTCGGGTTAGAAAGCCAGTCGAGGGCAGAGAAGAGACTGGGACAAGCCTGAGGCGATTCTTGCATGATCCGCGCGAATGACTGAAGCGCTTGTTCAGCCCGATCGCGGTACGACAAATCTTCAGTGGCAAGGGCAAGGCGTATGAGGTTGGCGATCGCCACACCATTGGCTGAGGGTGTGGCAGTATCATCAAAGCTGCGCTCCCGAACGACCAAATTAGCGCTGGCATCAGTGTTGTAATAACCGCCTTCGATGCTCCACAAAAACTCATCGAATTCAGCCTGAACCTGGGTAGCATGGCTCAGCCAGTCGTTGGAGGTCGAGGTAAAGAGAGAGGCTTGGTCGAGGTCGAGGAGAGCCTTAATAAACAGAGCATAGTCTTCAGATTGGGCAATAACAGCGGGGTTGCCATTATAGTTAAGACGATGAAAGCGACCCCTTGAACCAGTCTCAGAGTGAGCGTCCTGCCATTGTTGATCTAGAATAAACTGTGCAGATTGGGCAGCAAGATCAAAATACTCTGGTTTTTGAAAGACAACCGAGGCTCTGGCTAAACCCGAAATCATGAGGCTGTTCCAAGCCACGATCATTTTAGTGTCGGTAACTGGAGGAATACGTCCTGCCCAAGGATAGGTTTTGGCGTCTTGGTTGTTGCGGGCGGGTGGAAATGTTGCAATATTTGCTGCGCCGTAGCGAATGATAAACAGCTTTTGTAGAGAAGCTTCTATCGTTTCAGAAAACGCTTCAGACCGCTGACGTTGGAGAACTATCTTACCCTCAAAATTGCCTCCAGGCGTGATGTTGAAGTGAGTTTTAAGTTCTGCTAATTCATTGGCAGTCAGAATCTGTTCCAGTTCTTGATAACTCCAGACATAGAAGTTGCCTTCTTCAGGCTCAACATCTTCGGGAGTGGCAAAATTATCGGCATCTTGGGCGGCGTAGAAGTAGCCCTGGGGAGCCATCATTTCGCGCTTCAGCCAGGTAACCGTGTGGGCGATCGCCCGTTCAAAGGCTGGCTCTTGAACACCTACGCTCCACAAATCAGCAAGATATTCAACAATTTGCCCATTGTCGTACAGCATTTTTTCAAAGTGAGGAACCGTCCAAGTAGAATCAACCGTATAACGATGAAAGCCACCGCCCACAGCGTCAAAAATTCCACCTAATGCCATATCCAGCCCTCGCTGCCGACAGATTGCCAGGGCATCGTAGCGAGAGGTTGGGAAATTAAAGCGACTTAACCTCAAGGCAGTTGCTGCATAAGGAATCATGGGAAAACTGGGACCCATCCCTCTAGAGCTAAGAATACCGGCGCTATACTCCAAACCATTGCGCAACAGGTCATTACTCAAATCACTGATGCCTAGGATTGCCCTTTGCTGGAGGCGATCGAAAATTTCCCCTTTTATAGTTTGTAGCTTCTCAGTTTCAGTGTCATAAAAGTGGCGAATGGCTTGCAGGGTTTGCAAAAATCCGGGTCTGCCGTACTTAGGGTCTACCGGAAAGTAAGTACCGCCATAAAAGGGGAGGCGATCGTCGGGCGATAGAAAAATATTGAGAGGCCAGCCGCCTTGTCCGGTCATCGCTTGCAACGCCTGCATATAAATGCTGTCGATGTCGGGACGTTCTTCGCGGTCAACTTTAATGGGTAAAAAGTTGGCGTTCATGTAATCGGCGATCGCTTCGTCAGAAAAAGCCTCGCCTTCCATGACAGTGCACCAATGGCAGCTAGAGTAACCAATAGATAAAAAGATTGGCTTATTCTCTTGACGGGCTTTTTCCAAAGCTTCTTCCCCCCAAGACCACCAATCAATTGGATTTTCAGCGTGTTTCCGCAAGTATAGGCTTTGAGATTGAGCAAGACGATTAGTCATAAAAAAGCCCGATGCACCTTAATAAAACGTTATCAACCAAATCACCTGATTAATAAACAGTATCACGCTGATAATGACTCAATTACTCTCGTAAGAGAGAGGAAAACCGTCATTTACGAGCCGTTTTTCCGAACCTTCTTCCTTTGAAATTTCCTGAGATTTTTACATTTTGCTCGCTAAAATTAAAGATAAGAACGAGCGTCTCTTTAATGAGATGTCTCGCTCCTCACACCTAAACCGTTCCTGGTCAAAAGCTGGGAACTTTTTTTATGGGCTTGATTCTGGGCTTGATTGGCGAATCAGCCATTGGTCAAACTCTGCGATCGCCTTGCTCTAAATTAACAAGGTCAAACTTTCACTAGGCAGGCATGACTAAGGCAAGCTGCTGATGGGCTTGCCACAACGCCTCATCTGAAATACCGCTGACAGCCAAATCAAGATCAGATTGCCAGTGCCATGGAGCATCACCTCGAAGAGAACCAAATAGAATTATCTTGGTTGCCCCAAAATCTTGCCTCAAAATTTGGGCGCATTGTTCTGCCACCGCGATCGCTTCTTGACGACGGCGTTCTAGTAAATCGGGCGAATAGACTGGCATCATATCCCAATCTTAAAGCAACTGATTGCGTTCAGGGGCACCCAACCGATTTAAGGAATTGTTAGCGCGATCGCTGGGCTGAACAGCAGACGGAACAGGTGCTGGGACACCCCACTTTTGTTGGAGTCGTTGCAGCAATACATCTTGTTGATTATGAAAGATGCGTAGATCGCCTGCACCGTAATTAATAATGGTGAACCAAATTAAGCCGCGATCGCGCGTGGGCACAACTCCGGCTAAGGCGCTAACTTCATTTAAAGTACCAGTTTTAACCACTGAATTAGCCGGGAGCGATCGCCCCTTCAGCGTCCCCACGTCTCTTCCCATAACTGGAAACAAATTCCCGACATTCAACTGCTTGTCCTGCAAATAGCCCTGAATAGTCAACATCATTTGAGTCACAGCGCGGGGCGAAATTTGATTGTTTGTACCTAGCCCAGAGCCATTTTCCAACGTAATTTCGATCGCCGGAACCTGAGCAACCTCAGCCGCCTTCTTGGCAATAGCAGGCGCACCTCCCAACAAATCTGCCATCATTTCCGACATAATGTTGTTGCTGTAAATGTTCATTGCCTTAAGAATGCCGACCAACTGCATCGACTGATGCCGAATCAGGGGTCTAGAAGGCGGAATGGTTTGGATAACCTGCACTCCGCCATTAATTTTGACTTGTGGGCGAGGCGTTCCAGCAGGCATCTGCTCAAATTGTGCCTTAACCTCACCATTCCATAGGTTCGGGTCTAGTCCTTGTTTCAAAAAATTTCCTGCAATCCTAGGATTAACTTCATAGTTCATGGCAAAATTGCCTGCAATTAGCAAGTTGCCTGTAACCTGGTTAATCCCGGCTTGGTTAAGGGCATTTCCCAGCGCCACGGCTTCTTCCCACACAAAAAAGGGATCCCCCTCGCCTTGCACAATTAAGTCACCCTTCAGTACGCCTCCCTGAATTGAGCCAGTTGTGCTGACTAGGGTATTGAATTGATGATCTGCGCCCCAGGTCGATAACGCGACTAGCGTCGTTGCAACTTTGGTTAAAGAGGCTGCCGGAATTGCCGTAGTTCCCAAGTGGTCAGCCAGCATCTGCTCCTCTTCCTGCATCCAAATACCCTGGGCATTGGTTGAGTAACCCAGGCTGCCCAGAGACTTAAGCTGCTGCTGAATGATTGTCACGGCATCAGGGTCGGGCTGAGTGAGCGATCGCAGGAGCGCCGTATTTAAAAACGACGACCAGGGCACAGCCTGTAAAGGTTCTACCTTGGGCGAATGATTGAGAAAAAGGGAAAGCAAACTGGAAGCGATGCCTGAAGCGATGCCTGAAGCGATGACTGCTAACACGAAGAACTGCCTTTTTGAAATGCTGAGCCTTTAATGATCAATACACAGGATAATGCATAGTTTAGAAAGTGGTGTTTTTCAAACTGACCTTTCATTGATTTTCAACGCTGATTTATTTTCAATCAGTCTATCTTCACAAAATGGCAAAACCTGATCAAAATCAAGTGCTGCGTCAACTGCCTATCGTAGTAGGAGCGATCGCAGGCACTCTGCTGATGACGAACCGCCTCTTCACAGTGGATTTAACTAACTCCCAATCTCGCTCTGATGCCCTGGGTATTATTATCAGCGCGGTACTGATTCTGACAGGACTCCTTTGGCAACGGGTTCAACCCAAGCCTCCTGATGCAGTGGTATTAATTGGAGAAGAGGGCTTTGAGTTGGTGAAAGATTTACCAGAAGCAGTCAGAACCGAGCTAGCGTGGGCTTCGCACTTATTACTAACTAACACCGTAACGCGATCGCTGGTGGTTTGGTACGACGGTAAAGTGCTGCTGCGGCGAGGCATCCTCAGCCCCAAGGCAGACGTAAAACCTGGGGCGATCGTACAACGAGTGTTATCGACCCAGAAGCCCGTTTACCTAGTCAGTCTAAAAATTTATCCAGGGCGAATCGAGTTTGACTACTTGCCCGAAAACACTCAAGGCATAATTTGCCAACCCCTTGGCGATCGGGGGGTTCTGATACTAGGCGCAAACGCTCCCCGCAGCTACACCCAGCAAGATGAAAATTGGGTCACTGGCATTGCAGACAAGTTAGCGAACACACTCAGCCAACTTTCTACTTAAAGGCGCTAAGAAAAAACCCCTGCAAAGTCCCTTTCCTTCAGGAGAGGGATTTAGGGAGAGGTCGCGCGCGCGTCTGCCCTTAATCGTCCATCTATGCCGCCCCTGGCGGAGCGTAGGTAACCCGAATCCAATAAGCTTCTTTTTTGCCCGTCGCCTCAAACGTTTGAGCCATCACATCTTGGAGCGCTATCTCGTCGAAAATAGCATACCCTGAACTTCGCAAAACTGTGGGATCAGGGGCAGGCTTGCCGTTTTCATCAACCAGCACCGCCACAATCACAGCGCCAGAAAGATTGCGATACCCAGCGACATTTGGGTAAGAGCCATTGATCTCGCCTTGCTGAATCGAACCAGTCACAGGGCGATCGACCCCTAGCCAGGCTTGTCCTGACTCTGCCCATTTTTGTCCTGCTTGCACATAGTCACTGTCGCCTGTCCCAGCTTCGTTGTAGGTTAACTTATTCCGAAGTTCTTGGTTACGAGCCAGCAGTTCTTGATTAATTTGGGCTTGCGATCGCTCAGTGGGTACAGTGGGCGACGGACTTGCCGCTACGGGTTCGCTTTCGCCACCCAATGCCGCAGCACCAGGGGTAGCAGTGGGTTGTGGCGAGGGCGTAGGAGTTGGAGAGGAAGTCACTGAACCCGGAGTCAAACCAGGGGTTTGCGTCGGCTGAACTGGGGGGCGAGGCGGCGGTTGGACTGTAACTCTAGGCGGAATGTAAGGAATAAAGGGTGCCTGAGTTTGGGGCACGGTAAAGGTAGGAGCGGTGTTGCCAAGGGGAGGAAATTGGAAAGAAGACCCAAATCCCCATAAAGAGCTAGAAGGAGTATTAAACGAAGGCAGAGGAGGCAATGTGGTGGGTGAGAGGGGCGATGAAGCCTTAGGCAAAGGCGTAATAGAGAGAGAGGAGGGCGTTTGAGCCAGGGGAGGCAAAATAATTTCGGGTGTTTGAAAATCTGGCACGCGCCCTTGTTCAGCGGCGGTTAGATCCACAACATCAACGGGGCTGGGCAACTCAGGTTCTTCTAGCCCTGGAGCATTGGAAAATAGCCTGGGGAGCAGCAGGAGAAGCGGCAGATGCAGCGCTAAAGAAGCGATCGCCGACAAAGCAGCCGGCTCTTGCATCCAGCGTTGAAAAACTAGAGGTAGACCCTTAACCCGGACTGAGGATGACATATATCCCATTTAGCCAATCGCCTTACGAACTTTAACAAGGTTAGCGAAAGTTTTTAAAAGCATCATCCCATCTTAGCCCGATCGCCCCTCTTTAATTCTTTCGCAACTGGCGCTACCTCATCGGGATAATGTGGAAGGCGAGATCGTCAAGTGCCTCTGAGAGTCAGCAGATCTAAAGAACTGCGATCGTGAGGCTGTATTCTCCAATCGCATCAGGCTTCTGCGCTTCAGGGACAAGCCTCACTCGGATTCGATAGTCACCTGTACTAGAGAGAATACCCGACCAATTTCTACTGCCTGTGTATAAGTTTGTGCCATCGGGTGCAAAGATTTGCACTTGCAAAAATTGACTGGTGCCAGTTGTGCTGGTCTTTAGAGTTTGACCAGATGCAGCATTAAGCACATAGTCTCGTGTTTGAGTGCCTTGTACTTTGCCTCCAACTGTGGCAGCCGATGTACCGGGTGCAAACGACACACGTTCAGAAGCTGGTGGATTGACAGGAGCAGGTGGACTGACAGGAGCAGGTGGACTGACAGGAGCAGGTGGATTAACGGGAACAGTTGCAGTGACCTTTAGCAAGTCACCGCGAATCCAACCCCGGGCTCTTGAAGTTGGAAATTCGACGAAATACCAAATAAAGCCATCTGGGGCGTTGGTTTGATTGAGAACGTTAACCCGATCGCCACTTAGCCCCTGGTGCCGAATTTGTGAACTAGTTGAAGGCTCGGCTCGAACATTGACCCGACTACCCGACGAAGATTGAATTGTTGCCGTATCTGCTAACACGGGCAACGCAGCAGCCCATATCATCAGCACAGCAGTCATTAAAGCTGAACCGTATTTAAATTTCATTGGCTAATTTGATTAAAAGGTTATAGCTAAGATTCCTGCTAGCAGGGAGTTTCAAGACTTTTTCGAGTCAGATTAAACTATGCTAAGTGTAAAATACCATAGCTCAAGGTCGATCGCGTCACTCTGTCTAGAGGAACTACTAATGAGTCTTGAGAGACACTAAGAGCAGAATTTTCTAGCCTGAGATCTCATTAAGCTAGATTGGAATCTCATAAGGGTTGTATCTAGAGAGCAGTGAACAAACAAGGCTCTGGGCTTGGCGATCGCCTCAAGATATCAGCAAGGGATCGCCTATTTTTTGAAAATCAAGGAACACAAGGTCATTTTGGTGTATCTAATTTGAATCAGGACAAAATTTGTGGTGTAAGCGAGTGAATTCTATCCCAGCCTTTGATCTAACCCAGCAGTACAAACTCATTGGGGAAGAAGTTAGTGCGAAAACCCTAGAGGTACTTGCCTCAGGGCATTACATCAACGGTTTGACCGTAGAGCGCTTTGAACAACAGTTTGCTAGTTATGTGGGTACAACCCATTGCATTGGCTGTAATTCGGGAACCGATGCTTTGTACTTGGCATTGCGCGCACTCGATATTGGGGTCGGCGATGAAGTGATCACAACGCCTTTCACGTTCATCTCCACGGCTGGCATGATTAGCGCAGCGGGAGCAACTCCAGTTTTTATCGATGTCGATCCCCAGACGTTTAATCTAGACCTAGACCAAATTGAAGGGGCAATTACGCCGCGCACTAAAGCCATTATTCCAGTGCATCTGTTTGGACAACCTGTAGATATGACGCGGTTAATGGCGATCGCGCAGTTTCATCATCTTTGGGTCATTGAAGATGCGGCACAGGCGGCAGGAGCAGACTGGGGCGGCGCAAAAGTTGGTAGCCTCGGGCACATTGGCTGCTTTAGCTTCTATCCCACTAAAAACTTGGGAGCCTGTGGAGATGCCGGAGCCATCCTGACTCAGGATGGAGCGATCGCATCTCGGATTAGAATGCTGCGTAACCATGGACAACAGCAGCGCTATAGCTCTGAGGCAGTAGGCATCAACAGTCGGTTAGATGCTTTGCAGGCAGCGATTTTGAGCATTAAGCTGAATTATTTGGAAGGGTGGAATACCCAGCGGCGGGCGATCGCGGAACGTTACGATCATGTCCTCAGCCATCTTCCTGGCGTTACTGCCCCAAAATCTTTATTAGGGCACGTTTGGCACCAGTACACCCTCCAAATTAAGGGCGATCGGCGCGACTCGGTTCGTCAAAAGCTGCAAGCTCAAGGCATTGGCTCTATGGTCTACTATCCAGTGCCGCTGCACTTGCAGCCTGTTTACGCAAATTTAGGATATCAACCCGGACAACTGCCCGTATCAGAACAGTTAGCCCAGGAGGTGTTGTCTCTACCGATGTTTCCTGAGCTTTCGCAGGAGCAACAGGAGCAGGTTCTTTATGCATTGAAGGACAGTCTGGCTTAGGGGCAGCTTTTGGAAGGGGCGATCGGTGACTTAGCCTTCAGCCTATCTGTTTTTTGCCTTAGCGCCATTTATGATTTAAACCAGCCTCTCATGATTAGCTCATGATTAAAGAAGACTCATTAATGAGGACTAGATGACAGCGAGGCAGAGCCACACCTACTTCACGCCCGAAGAGTATTTAGAAATCGAGCGCATTAGCCTGATTAAACATGAATATCTTGAAGGGCAAATTGTCGCAATGGCAGGCGCAAGCAAAGCTCATGTCATGCTTACAGGTAGCCTTTCCGCTCTAATTCTTAATCATCTCCGAGGCACAAGCTATGTTTCCTATGCGACTGACATGAAGGTGCGTCTGCCTGCTTCTCGGTTGTTCTACTATCCTGATCTGGCGGTAACTTGCCATGAAGAGGATAGAAATTCTGATGAAGACTTTATCTCTCATCCCAAACTATTAATTGAGGTTTTGTCTAAGTTGACGGAGGCATGTGATCGAGGTGAAAAATTTGCAGATTATAAAGCGATCGCTGAATTTGAGGAATATCTACTTGTTCACCAAGATCAAGTTCTAGCAGAACGATTTCAACGCAAGTCCCACAACCTTTGGGTTCCCACTATCTATCAAGCTGGGGAAACGCTGCAACTATCGAGATTGGGTTTTCCTGCCCAATGTCCACTCTCTACAACAACTTAGCACAACTGACTTTTCGCTGAAATTTCTTTGCGCCGAGATCATAGGCTGAAACTTTGAGAACTGGCGATCGCACCTCTACGAAAGTTCTCAATCCTATTTCTGAATCCCTTGCTGAAAGGTTTTGATCGCCTCTACATGATTCACCATGTTAATACAGCGTAGGAGTAACTCCAGATTAATTCCCGGTACGGCTTCGCTGTTCGCAATCTTTTCGTAGCGCAACTGATTCTCTTCTTCCCGCAAATGATGGATCTCTAAAACCCCATCCTCCCAAAACCAAACTTCGGCGATCTTGAGCCGCTTGTAAGCTTCTAATTTGTTGATCCCACCACTAGTGAACACAACTTCGATCGCTAACTCAGGACGCGATCGACCTGCTGCAAGTTTGTATGATTTATCAGCCTCTCGTTTTACAGCACCAGACTCGCTTTCCAGAGTCATAGAGCCAGTTGGATTAAAATCAAAACCTGCCATCAGCAGATAAATTTCTAAAAGAGCACCGATTCTTTCCTTGACTGTTTCATGCGGTTCACCAGGCATTTGTCGAATCTCCAAAATTCCATCTAAAAAAGAGAGGCGATAGCCAGGGCGATCGAGCAACTGCTCAACGGCTTTGAACTCTCGCCAAGTAATGCCCTCAAATAAGAGCGGAGTCTGGTTTTGAGGTTTGGCTAAGGTCGTTGTCATGAGCTTCTAACCTAGTAATTTTGCAGGTAGGACGTTGGCTCTGTTTAGCGAAAACTCTAACATACGAGGCACCTTGCGGTATCTGCGGAGCAGCGCACCTTTAGCAGCAGGCATTGTGCTCCCAATGTGCCCCAAAATCCTGATAAAGTCTTAAAAACATTAGCCGCAGTTCTTTTCAAGTTTATGATCACCTCCGTCCCTGTTGCTGAACAAGATTGGTCGCCCCTTTTACAACAGCTTTTAGAAGGTCAATCTTTAGATATGCTTCAAGCTGCCAACCTGATGCAAGGATGGCTGACCGAATCCATCTCGCCTGTTATGTCGGGAGCAATTTTGGCAGCAATTCAGGTAAAAGGCGTTTCTGCCAGCGAGTTAGCAGGTATGGCTCAAGTGTTGCAGTCGCAGTCGTTAGGTAGTTCTATAGCAGCCTCTTCCGCTTCGTTATCTGCTCCAGCATTATCTGCTCCAGCATTATCTGCTCCAGTAATAGACACTTGTGGCACGGGTGGCGATGGTGCTTCTACGTTTAACATTTCTACGGCAGTTGCTTTTGTGGCGGCAGCGGCAGGAATAGCAGTAGCAAAACATGGCAATCGGGCGGCTTCCAGCAAAGTGGGTTCAGCCGATGTTTTAGAAGAATTAGGCGTTAATTTGGGGACTGCACCAGAGCGAATCAAGGCAGCGTTGTCAGAAGTTGGGATTACGTTTTTGTTTGCACCCGGCTGGCATCCAGCAATGAAGCATGTCGCACCCTTAAGAAAAATGTTGAAGGTGCGAACGGTCTTCAATTTGCTAGGCCCGTTAGTCAATCCGTTGTGTTTAACAGGGCAAGTGATGGGCGTTTTTAATTCGGGGCTTGTGGAAACGCTTGCAGAGGCGCTTAACCAGCTAGGTCGGCAAGAGGCGATCGTGCTGCATGGTCGAGAGAAACTAGATGAGGCAGGGTTAGCAGATTTAACTGATATGGCAGTGCTTTCGGGCGGACGGGTGCAGTCCTTCGTTCTTGATCCTATGGAATTAGGGCTAAGGGCTGCACCCACTAGCGCTTTGCGGGGAGGTGAAAGACTAGAGAATGCAGAAATTTTGCGATCGGTGCTGCAAGGGAAGGGAACTCAGGCGCAAACCGAGGTAGTGGCGCTGAATGCAGCTTTAGCGTTAAAGGTTGGCGGCAGGGTGGCGATCGATCCGACTGATCCATCTGCTTGTTATCGCCAGGGGATTAGTATTGCTCAGGATATTCTTGCCAGCGGGGCAGCTTGGACAAAACTAGAGCAGTTGGTTAAGTTCTTAAAAGATTAGCGTTCCTGAAATTCCACTTCATTTTCACGAATCGTAATGTCGTAGTTACCAAAAAAGTCGTGACCCAATAAGCCCAAAGTCAGTTCGGGGCCTCCCATCGCGACCAAAACATTCTGGGCGATCGCTCCCCCCACTTCCATCGAATCAACGTAGCCCAACGAGAAAGATACGCCTTGAGCGCTGGCGGTATCTACCCTGGTTTCGCCCACCGAGCGAATTCCTAGTGCCGTTGCCATTCCTGATGTAATCAGAGTGCCACTGGCTCCGGTATCAACAATCATTTCATAGATTTGACTGCCATTGAAAGTGACAGCAATCACTGGAGTATTTCCGGCACGTCTGACAATGGGTGCAAAAAAGGCGGCACTGCTGGCGACACTGATGTTACTGGGACGGCTAGAAGTTGCCCGTGACGGAGCCAGAGGAGTGGCAGCAGCTTGGGGCGTGGCAGCAGCGATCGCACGAGGCGGTGCCAGATTGGGACGGCTAGATGAAGATCTTTTAACCACAATACCGGGATTGTTAGAGGTCGGTCGATCGCTTTGCTGCTGGGCAAATGCTAGGTTGCGGCGGTAGTCTTTAAGTTTTAGCGCTGCCTCAGCATAATGCTGGCTAGATTTTGGAACCGTGGACAATAGCTGAATTGCCTGTTGCCAGCGCTCTGAAACCAGGTGCCAGTCGTCTTTCGATTGGGCAGACTGGCTAATGTTGAAGGCACTAGAGGCACGAGCAAGACCCAAGGCATACGCATCTGGCTGCGTTACTGGAATCGAACTTGCTGCTGGAGGAACTGCCACTTGAACCGGAGACTGAACTTGAGAAGCGCTAACTGTCTGGCGATCGCCCTCCAGATGACTGACAACTGGGCGATCGCTACAAGCACCGACCACCGCCAAAGAACCTGAAAGAAGTGCAATCACAGAACGGTGCAGCCTAGACATAGCAATGCGCAATAAGGGTTTCTCTCCTCAAGTTTTCCCTTAAAGGGAGGGTAGAGTAACAGACCTATTGCGCTTGCTAGAGGCTAGGTTCGCCAAAGCGATGCATTATCCTTGACGGTTTACCACCTGCTGAAGTTCGTCGGCTAAGCCCGACTCTTGAACACAAACCGCATAAAGCTGAACAGAGCTTAGACCTGGGATTGTCTGCTGGGCTTGAGTGATAGACATTCCTGGAGTACTGCAAAAGTTAGAAACAACCTGACCGTACTGTTCAGTCGTACCGACCAAGTTTGTCAAATTATTGGTGCTTTCCAAGGTAGGGACGAGTCGTCCAATGATTTGGTCTGCCAGAAGAGTAGTCGATTCGGGCGAAGCGATCGGGATGAGACTGCTACGGGCGATCGCAGTTTGCACAGCGTTCTTTAACGTTGCTGCGCCATTAGGACTCGTCAAAAAGGACACCATCATTTCGGGGCTAATGCTGGGGTTGCCTGCAATCACCGTCTTCAGCCCAACTAAGCCAACCGCCGCTGCCACATCTGAAACGGTGCTCAGATAGTTGTCATAGGGAACCGCCGCCTTCGGTTCGCCATTGGCACACAGCACCGAACCATCGGCTTGAGCCCCTGCTGCCAGGTCAACGCCGCCTTGCTCTCGACAAGCATTCAGCGTAGTCTTGATATCCGGAGAAAACATCATCATCAGCTTTTGCAGAGCCGGGGAAGAGTTGGCTTGGGGCGGCTCAGCGGCTACAGCCGGGAACAAACCACCCAAAAATAGAAAACCACAGAGCCCTAAAGCCGAAGAAATCCGTTGATTCATATAATTAATGTCTACTCGCTAGGTACTGGCTGCTACTGTCTACAAATGACTTGCCGCATTGTCCGCATATTAGCAGGTAAATCTAGACGCATGGCTTGCTGAATGACGGAGGAAGGCACAGGAATGTTAGGAGTTGCGGCAACAGAGTAAGTCAGCAAAGTTCCTGCATAATAGTCTTGCAAATTTAGGGAGGCTGTAAAGTCTGAAAAACTGCCCCTCTCCAGACAAAACTGAATCTGTTGCCAGGAATTTTGCTGGGCAGTTTCAACCACTTTCAGATAAATTTCGACCTGAACGCTTAACATCCAAAAAGCTTTACTAGCTACTTGGTAAAGCCTTTTGGGGTTGCGAGCGCAGTCGCCTAAAATGTCACTTTGAATTAAGTCGGGGAAAAACTGTACCCAGCGAGGATAGTCAGTGACTTGCTGCCAAACACAGGCACGCGACAAAGGAACATACATTTGAGCGGTTACGGCTGCCCCCCAGGCAGAGTGCGATCGCGTGGTTAATAAGACCTCACCCTCCAGTAAGCAGGCTTGTTTTTTTTGATTCGACCCAGTTGTGAGGTCATAGGAAGTTAATAAAGCTACAGTTCCATTGGTCATTCTTTAGCGGCTCCTCATCACATTACCCATGGACGCGGTTGTAGCGTCCCTATGTATAGCAACCTCAGTAGAGACACTCAAACTTTTTTGAGTTAATTTACAAATCCTGCTCTTGGCTCACGGGTGTATAAACACATACTACGTAAATAAATGATATTTGTAAATTACGTAGAATTTTCAGTTGTCAAAAGCAGAAAACATGTGCAGTCCTCTGATGCATCTTTGTTCGTTATAGCCTCAAGCTGTCTGCTCAATAAAAATGTTCTGTTTAGCTCTGATAAAGATTTGACAAATACTTGAGCAAGAGCGCTAAGTTAGCAACCCCTTGAGATGCTTACTCTGGGACTGGCTGCTTGATTTACTTGCTTTTAGATTCAGTTGCCTGGGTCAATCTGGGTTAATCTGTCTACTTTGTCCTCCCAGAATTGCGCTCTCATGCCACAATTAGTTTCGACTCTTTCAGTTTATGTAGAGGCAAAAAGTCTGTGAGGCGTTCTCCTAACCTGGCTCTAACTATCTTTTTATATGTTGCGGGTATCTTGCTGGTACTTATGGCAGCGGTGCTGTTAATTCAAACTTTTGCAAAAGTAACCATTCCGACAACAGCAATTGGGGCACTGGTATTGCTAGCAGTGGGGGCAGGCATCTTAGCAGGGGTGCGTCGATGATAGAAGCCAGAAGAAGATCGTTTTGAGGACAGCCAACCTAAGAATTAGCGAATTGTCTTAGAGTAGATAGCAATGAAGCGACAGATTAGACCTGCGACAACTGTGTTTTTGACCATCCTCTGTATCGCCATTGTGACATGGGTATTGAGGGGGGCTGGGTTCTTAACTTTTTTGCCAGGGGGAGTTTTGTGGATGCTAATTTTTATGACGGTTGGTGCTGGGGTATTTAGTGCAATTCAGGGAACAAGGCGGTAAGCAAGATGGCAAGACCTGTTGTCAGAGTAACGCTAGAAGAAATTGAGCAATATCGCACTGAGTTAGCAGACGACCCGATCGCCCTCAGAGCATTAGAGATGATTGAAGACTGCGAAGGTGATTTAGAGGATGCGGCGATCGCCCTCGCCTTGCATGTGGGTCAAGAGCCTGATCAGTCGGATAACTGGCTTGACGGGGTTGCTAAGCGCTGGCGGGTTTCGCTGTGCAGTGGTGAACTTAAAGAGAATTTGCTGGCGGGATCAGTGGCTCAGGCGGTGCGATCGCTTTCTACTGATACAATGTTGCCTTCTGCCCTAGCTACGCCGATCGCCCTCTATGTCCTAAAAACTGGCGTAGAAGCCTTTTGCCAACCACTTCAGGAAAAGCTCTAAGTTCTGAACAAAGATCTTTTATGATTCCTGCTTCATGCATCCATTGGGCTTCCGAATGAATCAGCCTTTATCTCCAAATTCTCAAGTTCGTGCTCACGTCTTTATCTCTGGCAAAGTTCAGGGGGTCGGTTATCGTGCCTCTGCCTGGGATATGGCAGTTCTTTTACACATTAATGGCTGGGTGCGTAACCTGCACGATGGGAGAGTAGAAGCCATTTTTGAAGGTTCTCCTAACGCTATTGAAGAGATGATGCGCTGGTGCCACCAGGGTTCACCCGTTGCGCAAGTGAGCCAGGTTACGGTGGAATACGAATTTGCCGAAGGACTCAAAGGGTTTGAGGTAGAGCGGACGCGCTGACTAGTAAAACGACTCAGCGGGAACAAAGGACAAAACACAAGGAGTCATCCAAGTTGTAAAGTGAATAGTGATTAGTGATCTCAGCGATCGCCAGATCTTCAAGAATATCTGGGCAACCTATACCCAATCCCTCCCTCACCGTTCTCATTATGGATTCTCTTCCTCCTACTCAATCCGCTCAGGTTCGGCAAACTCGCCAGCAGTTTGTTAACCCAGAGGATTATCTTTCATACGAGCTAGGTAAAGCAGTACGAGAATTGCCGCCGCTCTATACGCGGGTGCTGGCAGGAACCTTGACAGCAATTGTGATGGGGACGATTGGCTGGGCGTATCTGAGTAAAATTGATGAGGTGGCAGTCGCCCAGGGCGAAATTATTCCGACATCGCAAATTCGTCCAGTGCGGGCATTAGAGGGTGGGGTGATTAGCGAGATCAAAGTTAAAGAGGGCGATCGGGTGAAACAGGGCGATGTGCTGATTAAGCAAGACCCCGCTCTATCGAAAACAGAAGTCGATCGCATCCAGCAAAATGTTGCCCTTGTCCGGCAAGACGTGGCTCGGCTAGACGCAGAAAGCAAAGGCAATAGCAGCAGTGGTTCCGCCATTCAAGATCAGTTGATTGCCTCACGCCTACGCGAATTTGACACCCGCCAAGCCGCGGCTAATGCCGATACCCAACGTCAAGTTGCAGTAATCGGCGAGGCAAGAGCTAGATTAGCTCGTCTTCAAGAAAATTTGAATAGCGCTAGGGCAACGATGATCAATGCTCAAGAAAGAGAATCTAGCCTGCGTCAATTGGTTGAGCAAGAAGGCGCAGTTCCCCGATTTGACTATCTGCAAGCCAAAGATCAGTTAACTGAGGCGCAAAACCAAATTTTTTCTTTAGAGCAAGATATCGTAGCGCAGCAGCAGTCAATTCAACAGGCACAGCAATCCTACACAGGAGCGCAGCAGTCGGCAAATCGCTTAAGCTCGGAGCGCCAAAGCGAGATTTTGACTCAAATGAACCAGCGGCGGCAAGATTTGACTGAGTTGGAAGGTCAACTGAATCAGGCTCAGGTGAGGGCAAAAGGACAGGTTATTGTGGCTCCTATCTCAGGAAAAATCTACAATATCCAAACGAGTCTGGCTGAACGAACCATTGCGCCGGGTCAAGACCTGCTCTCCATTCTGCCCGATAGCCACGACCTGTTGGTAGAAGCAAAAGTTTTGAACCGCGACATTGGATTTATTAAAGAAGGGATGCGAGTTAAGGTAAAAGTTGCAACATTCCCATTTCAAGAGTTTGGAACGATCGACGGAGAGGTTGTAAGACTTACTCCGAACGCAACTCTGGATAAGGATTTAGGTTTGGTCTACACTGTTCGAGTGATGTTAAAGCGCAAGACAATTAACGTTGAAGGGAAAGACGTTGAGCTAACTCCAGGAATGGCGGTTACTGCGGAAGTCGTGACGAGAAAGCGATCGATTTTAACGTTTATGTTAGAACCCATTACGCGACGGTTTAGTGAAGCGTTGACAGAACGGTAACAAGGGGATAAGTTTTTGGGGATAGAAATTTAGTCTTGACCTTAACCAATTCTAAGGATAGGATTTGTATCAGTTCACTGGAATGTTGATATGTCTACACAGCAGCAATCTCTACGTCAGTTCTCTACCCAAGCACTTGGGCTAGGGCTGCTGCTGCCCGTAGGGCATTAATAATTTTCACCCTAATATAAGCGATCGCCTTGACCTCCTCTCACTCTTAAACGAAGCCTAGTCACGAGAGAGGTTTATCTAGTTTTTCAAACACTGTTGAATAGAAGCATGAACCGATTCAAAGCCCCTTTCTTTTAGGAAAAGGGTTGGGGGAGAGGTCTATCTAACTTCGTTTCATACAGTGATTCAGCAGTTCTGTTTTTTGTAGTTCTAGTGTTTACCTTTCGGAGACTTTTATGCAACGTCATCTTAGTTTTGCTGCGCTGCTACGACTCATTATGGGTTGTCAGGTTTGGTCTGTGCGACAACCTGATAGCCCTGATTGCATTGCGTCGCATTTTCATCCGCATCGCCATTACTATTTACAAAGGACACGATCAGAATGTTAACCAATCCAACGACCAAATACTGCGCTTTTCCTCCCATCCATTTGCCCGATCGCACCTGGACTTCTCAAACGATTACCCATTCTCCTATCTGGCTCAGTACCGACTTGCGGGATGGAAATCAGGCGTTAATTGAACCGATGAATGTTCAACAAAAATTGCGATTGTTTCAGCTTTTAATTGACATTGGGTTCCAAGAAATTGAAGTAGGGTTTCCTTCCGCTTCTCAGACCGATTTTGATTTTGTGCGATCGCTCATTACTAATAATTTAATTCCTGAGCATGTCACCATTCAAGTTTTAACGCCTGCTCGTGAAGGATTAATCCGTCGCACTTTTGAATCATTGCAGGGTGCAAAGCGGGCGATCGTTCATCTTTATAATGCCACCTGTCCCACTTTTCGACGCATTGTTTTTGGACTCGATCGTGCCGGAACGGTTGCCTTAGCGACTTCTGCGGCTCGGCTTTGCAACGAACTGGCTGCCCAAAAACCTGAAACAGTTTGGCATTTTGAATACTCGCCCGAAACCTTTACGACGACAGAGTTAGACTTTGCCAAAACAATCTGCGATGCGGTTTTAGACGTTTGGCAACCCACGCCACAACACAAAGCGATCATTAATCTTCCTGCGACAGTAGAGGTTGCAACGCCCAACGTTTTTGCAGACCAAGTGGAATGGATGCATCGTCATTTGGCGCGGCGAGATGCTGTTGTCTTAAGTGTCCATCCTCATAACGATCGCGGCTGTGGCATTGCGGCGGCAGAGTTAGCACAGATGGCGGGGGCCGATCGAGTGGAAGGCTGTTTGTTTGGCAACGGCGAACGAACAGGAAATGTAGATTTAGTGACGTTGGCGTTAAATCTTTATACTCAAGGCATTCATCCGGAGTTAGATTTTTCTAACATCAACACAGTAGCGCAAGTGGTCGAAGACTGTACTCAGCTTCCCATTCATCCCCGTCATCCCTACGTGGGTGACTTGGTCTTTACGGCGTTCTCAGGATCGCACCAAGATGCCATCAAAAAAGGGTTAGCGGTTCAGTCGGAGGGGGTTTGGGAAGTGCCCTACTTACCTATTGACCCGGCTGACATAGGGCGCAGCTACGAATCGGTGATTCGGGTTAACAGTCAATCAGGGAAGGGGGGAATTGCTTTTTTGTTAGAGCGAGATTATCACCTGATGTTGCCACGCCGATTGCAGATTGAGTTTAGCCGAGTGGTTCAGCAGGCAATGGATCACCGTGGGCAAGAAATGGATGCTGCCATTCTTTGGCAGTTATTTGAGCAAGAATATATTCTGTCAGAACCCTTTCAGTATCTTTCCCATCGTTTATTAGAAGTTGAGCGAAATGTGCAGACGATCGCAGCAACGCTGCAAGTTAATGGGCAACCCAGACAGATCAACGGGCAGGGAAATGGTCTAATTGATGCCTTTTTAGATGCATTGAATTTGGGGATACGGATTGACCACTACGAAGAACACTCATTAAGCCAGGGCAGCGATGCCAGGGCGATCGCCTATGTAGAGATAGGTGGAGAGGGTTTTACTGGCTCGGTTTATGGAGTTGGAATTCATCTCAACATGATTACGGCTTCATTGCTAGCGGTTTTAAGCGGTGTCAACCGTGCGTTGAAGCAGGGAGGTGCTGAAGCTTTTTTGAAAAAGGTTGAGGCGATCGCTAGAGTCTAGTTAATTTAGAACCCAGTTGATTTAGAACCCAGTTGATTTTACTGATGCGAGAAGCGATCGCTCTTGAGGGCGATCGCTTCTCGCATCAAGTCTTGAGGACTTCCAACATTAATTCTTAGCCTTGACTCTTTTTACTTTCTCATAACGATCAAAGTTTAATGAGTTGAGGTCATCTAAAGTGAGCGCACTCTGGTCATCAGTAAACCGTGTTAGGAAGAGCTTCTGTAGAATTAGATTTTCTGAGTGTTTTGTCTCGAGATGTAACAATTTTCAATTTCTGTTAACAAACGTTGCAGATACTTGATCCCCTTGCTAGTGTGTGCTTGTTGGAATTGATGTTGATTTGCAAAGTTGATTCATGAACTAGGAGGTACGACCCAATGATCACTCACATCTTTTGTTTGTAAAAAGCTTTCCTTTCTTCACTCCAGCCTGGCATTTCAAAATAACTGGAGCGAATGGAATGACAAACGTGTGATGAGACTTGCCCCGTCATTAAGTTCACTCGATTCTTAAAAGAATTAATCACTTGTTGCCCCCAACCTCAAGGATGTGAAGTCGAAAAATGATTTTCGATTAGCGCTGCATGATGAGATTCCAACTTGGAGATTTTAGGTATGAATATTAAAGGAAAGACGGCGCTGGTGACAGGCGCGTCTCGCGGTATTGGACGGGCGATCGCCCTGGAGCTAGCTCAAAAAGGCGCAAAACGGCTGGTATTAGTGGCTCGCAACTATCAGCGCTTAGTCGAAGTTGCAGCTGAAATTGAGGCAATGGGAACTGAAGCAATTCCTCTAGTTTTAGATTTATCTGAACGGGTAGAAGTCAATATTGCGATCGCTCAAGCATGGCGAGATCATGGGCCCATCCATTTGTTAGTGAACTGTGCTGGCGTTGCTCATCAGTCGCCCTTTTTACAATCTCAATTACCGAATGTGCAAGAGGAAATCCTCACGAATTTAATGGGCATGTACACGATGACGCGGCTGATTGCCCGACGAATGGCGGTACAGCAGCAAGGCACAATTGTGAATGTGTCTAGCTTAATGGGGAAAGTTGCTGCACCCACAATGGCAACGTATTCGGCGACCAAATTCGCCATTGTAGGATTCACCCAGGCATTACGAGGTGAACTGGCTGCGCACAATATTCGGGTTGTTTCTTTACTGCCTTCATTAACAGATACAGACATGGCACGTAATCTTCAATGGTTTCGGTGGGTTGTGCCCACAACCTCTCAGCAGGTGGCTGAAGCGCTAATAGCCGGACTTGAAAAAGGCTCGACTGAGATTTTGGTAGGCTGGCAAAGTCATTTAGCAGTACTGGGGAATCGGATGGTACCTGGATTGATGGAGCGGTTTTTGCAAATGGCGGCTCCGCTACTGCCCAAGCGTAAACCGATCTACCCAAGATACGGTCATGACAGCCTTTCGTGAGATGCTAGAGGAACCTCTCCCCAACCCCTCTCCTGAAGGAAAGGGGCTTTGAGTCGGCTCATACTTTGGTTTTGTAACGCTGGAACTTGTGGCACTGTTTTCTTTTGACCCCGTATGGATCAATGTCCAGAATGGCTCTATTGTTTAGAGCAATGTCCTAGCACAAATACTTGGGCGATGGAAGCGCGATCGCTCCAGCAGGGCGATGTGGTGTTTACGCGCCAACAAACTGCTGGGCGGGGGCAACAGGGGCGATATTGGGATTCTCCGCCGGGGGTATTAACCGCTAGTTTTGTCTTAGAAGAAATTCCTGTTGAACAACTGTCGGGCATTAGCCTGGCGGCTGGCTTAGCAGTGATTGATACCGTTGAAGCTTTAGTGCCAACTTTGCGAGGAGAACTGCGCCTGAAATGGACAAATGATGTATTTCTACAGGGGCGAAAGCTAGCCGGTATTTTATGTGAGACTGCAACTAAAAGCTCTGCCAAGTCAGCACGAGTCATCGTTGGGATAGGGCTGAATCGCTGGGTTGAGTTTGAACGTTTGGAGTGGCAGAACGACTTTGCGCGGCGCGTCAGTTTGCACCAGGTGGTACATTCGAGAGATCCGCAAGGAGTGACTCCCGCTGAATTGCCTTTACTAGAACGGTTGCGCCATCACTTATTATTAACGGTGGAACGGTTGCGATCGCAGGGTATGAACGCCCTGTTACCAGATCTTCGTCAGCGAGATTTTTTGCTAGGTAAACAGATGACGATTGAAACGGCGAACGAGTCGGTGGTGGGCGAAGCCTTAGGAATTGGCGATCGGGGTGAACTCTGGCTGCGACTGTTAGATGGAACGGAACGAACCTTTGTTTCAGGGCATGTTTTATTGCTCTAGTACTTTATTGCTCAAATACTTTGTTGGATAGATTACAGGGCAAATGGATCAGCAATGGGATGGCGACGGGGCTGAGTGGATTTTTCAGATTCAGGTTTGGGTGAGGCTTTTGGAGGAGCCGCTTGGACAGGAACGGGCTGGGCAGTTTCTTCAAAGGTGCGATGACTAATGTGAACAGAGTTGGGGGTAAACAGAAAAACGTTGTGCCCAATTTGTCGATAATGTCCATCCATAGCAAAAGTACCGCCTGCAACATAGTCGGCGCAACGTTGAGCATGCTCGATATCAATCATGCTCAAATCTAAAATGACCGATCGCCGTTCCCGGAGGGCTGTGACTGCATCGGGCATTTCATCAAAAGATTGGGGTTGCATCAGAATCATTTCTGATTGACCGTGAGCCAGACCTGGCATTCCGATCAATTTGCGAGACTGGTTTCCTGCGGCAATTCCCGTCTCTCCTTCAAGGCTGATGCCCTCGTCTTCGTACTCATAGTCATCGTAGAGATCGTCTAGCCCTAGAACATCTCGCACACGTTGAAAAAAACTCATGACTTACCCCTTTAGTTCATTTGTTCTATTATAATCAGGTCGATCAGAAGTAAAGCAATTTCCTTAAAACTTCTCAAACTTTCCATCGGCTACTGAGTTGCCATGAATTCAACAAACGCCAGTTTTACTCAAATACTAAGAACTGTAAAGCTCTGGTCTGAATTGGAATTCCGAGAGTATACTTGCTCGGTATGTTTGCCTGTTAGGTGATGCATTCGTCTATTTAGTGGTGTGATGTTCTATAAATTTGTTTTCTAAATTCACCTGATTTTTGTGATCTCAAGCACCGCCATTTGACACCGAACCTCTTAACATTGCAAGCACTTCTACCGCTTTTGTTCCTCAGTCGCCATTTTCCATGCAGTCCTCTATTAAGCCGCACCTCATTCAATTTCTACAGCAGGAGCTTGCCGTTCCTACAGAGTCTATTGCTATGGCTCTGCGTCATCCTGAATCTTCGCCTCATTTGTTGCCCATGGTGTTGTGGCAGTACGGTCTGATCACGATAGAACAATTAGATAGAGTATTTGACTGGTTAGAATCAGCGTAAGGCTGTCTCAAAAAGCTGTCTCAAAAAATCGTGGCGCTCAAGGGTTCAACCGATACATCCAAGCAACCCATTCCTCTAAGCGTTCACAGTCAACCGCCTCAAAGCCTTCTTTCCCCAGAGCTAACGCAATAGCTGCTTCATAATCTACAGTAAATCCAGCAGTAATTAATAGACCCGATGGCATCAGGGCATGTCGAAAATCGGGAGCCAGAGTAATGTGAATTCGCCCTAAAATATTGGCGACAATCAGGTCAAACGAGGTAATCCCTATTGGGTTTGTGGAAGAGATTGGATTAATAGCTTCGACTTGATCTAATGGTTTTCCGCTCATCCAATGTCCTAACTCGCTTCCCTGTCCTAAGCTTCCTTGCATGACAGTGACTTGAGAGGCTACACCGTTCCGCTGTACTGCATCTTGAGTGGCTTGCACCGCGATCGCGTCATTATCAACTGCGACCACTTGCGCTCCTAGTTTAGCGATCGCCACACTCAAAATACCTGAACCTGAGCCTAAATCTAGCGTCTTCATTTCTGGGGCGATGTACTTTTCTAAAAGCCGAAGACTGAGTTGGGTTGCAGGGTGTAGACCACTTCCAAAGGCAAGGCTGGTTTTGAGATGTAGCGTTAATTCATGGGGGGCAGGTGCGTAGGTTTGATGGGCAAGTTCGTCAGCAAGAATGACAAAGCGATCGCCAACCCAATGAATGCGGGGGAGTGGAGAGGCTTCTTGGGAGTATCTAGCGATCGCTGGATACTCCACGATTCTCACTTGCAGTTCTGTTGCAATTCCTGTTCGGTATAGCGGCAGTAGCACATCAGCAATTTCTTGGGCTTGGGAGTGTGCCTGCTCAGGAAGATGGAGATAGAGCGTGAACGCCCACTGGTTATCAGGATCTTTTGCACATTCAACAATTTCGATATTGCCCGCATAGCGAGTTTCTGCCAGCAAGGTACAAACCCAATCGACTGCTTCGCTGGTTGTATCCAGGCTTAACTCCATCCAAGACATATCTTTACCAAGTGATATTTACCGTGATGTTTATCGAGTAATGTTTAATGTCACATCGCTCATGCCCCACACAGCAAAAAACTGACAAAACAAATCTTGCCTAGCCGTTGACAAGTCACCATCAGAAGAAACAACTCTACCCTGAAGTAACCGTCCGTCATCTGTTTCTAAATTTAACCACAGTTCACCCGCTTTATCCTGACTCAGCAGCAAGCGACCATTGGCTAACACTTATCCTGCCCGACTAGTTGATTGCACACCGCCTCTCAAACTTTCCTATAAGACTTTCCTAAACATGCCTGAACACCGATCGCTCATCTATGATGACAGGATATGTGCCGTTGTGAGCGGAGATGCTGAATCAGGGATGGATTTATCGGGAACAGGTGAAACCTGCCAATGTGGGTCAAACGCTAGTGGCATACTACACTCAGCACTATCAGCATTCGAGCGAACTGGAGTGGCGATCGCGCATTGCGGCGGGGCAAGTGTGGGTGAATGGTCAGGTAGCAACGGCTGAAACAACGCTGCGATCGGGGCAAGCTTTGACCTATCATCGTGAACCGTGGGAAGAGCCAGAGGTGCCATTGACGTTTGAGGTACTTTACGAAGATAGGGATTTACTGGTAATTGCTAAACCAGCGGGGTTACCTGTGCTACCAGGCGGCGGTTTTTTAGAGCACACCTTATTATGGCAACTACAATTGCAGTATCCGGAGGAAACGCCTGTGCCCATTCATCGATTAGGACGCGGTACTTCGGGTTTGATGTTGATGGCACGATCGCCCCGTGCTAAGTCACAGTTAAGCAAGCAAATGCGCGATCGAAAAATTTGTAAAACCTATCGAGCGCTAGTGCAGAATCCCTTGAGCACCGATGCCGCGATTCCCGATCGCTTCATAGTTACCCAGGCGATCGGGAAAGTGCCCCACCCCCTTTTAGGCTATATTTATGGCGCAACTGCCACAGGACAGTTTGCCCACAGCGACTGTCAGGTGCTTCAGCGCAACACTCAAACGACACTTTTAGAAGTGATTATTTTGACAGGGCGACCGCATCAAATTCGCATTCATTTATCGTTTATGGGTTATCCTCTGGTGGGCGATCCGCTGTATGCTATGGGCGGCGTAGCGCAGTTTGTTGACGGTGCGGTTGTGGTTCCAGGAGATTGTGGGTATTGGCTACATGCTTATCGGCTGGGGTTTACGCATCCTCGCACAGGGGCATTAATGGATTGGGTTTGTCCTCCTTTGGCTCCTCTGGCTCATTGAACACTGCGTTTCTTAAACTATCTTTTTACTATTTATTACTTTGTCTTATTACCATCTTCACCCTGACGCTTTACCGATCGCTTACCTAGGAAAATTGCAGCGTAAAATACTGGCTTGTCCTTACTTTGCGGTTAATAATTTGAATCGTGATTTTGTGGGCACTAAGGGATTTTCTGTGGTTTTCCGACGATCGCACCTCGCCACTGTCGAGCAACAGTTTCCGTATTTTAAGCCCTATCTTGAACGAGCCTTACAGCCTGATTGCAATGCGTTTTACCTGAATCCGCTGCTGCTAAAAACAGGCTCACGGGTTGATCCTCATATTGATCGATCGCTGCGTTCTTATTGCAAAACAATTGAGCCACCCCAGGTTGTCAGCGTGTTATATGTGAATGTGCCAGAAGAGTTACAAGGAGGAGAGTTAGTGTTGCGATCGCATAAACGGCAGGTTGGAAAAATCTGTCCTCAAACCAATACGTTGCTCTTTTTCCAAGGAGATTTAACTCATTCTATTAATGCAGTTGTGGGAAATCGCTTAAGCCTGGTTTGTGAGCAGTACAACTTAGAGGAAGTTGAGCTAGAGGATATTCCAGAGTTTAGGTTGGAGTCTAGAGTGATTAAGATATAAGGGGCGATCGGCGGCGTTAGGGCAGGTAAAAAAATAATTGACCTGTTGGGCTAGTTATCCAAGTTTGGGCAACACCAGGAAAGGATGCCGCATTGACGCATTAACGCACGCTCCTCTACCCTGTTACTTATACAGGATAGATTTTGAAACGCACGCAACCCTCATTAACTCAAATCCTCGATCGCTTTTGGCACCCCTTCTGTTAACACCTCACACCCCTGAGCCGTTACCAGAACATCGTCTTCAATGCGAATGCCAATGCCGTGCCAACGCGAATCAACTTCTGGCTGACCTTCGACAGGTTTAATGAACGGAGAAATATAAAGTCCGGGTTCGACTGTTAAAACTTGTCCAGGTTCTAAATTATGGGGCGTTTCGCCATGCTGATAAACTCCTACATCATGGACATCCAACCCTAGCCAATGCCCAGTGCGATGCATGTAAAAAGGCTTGTACTTTTCTTCTTTGATAATTTCTTCAATATCGCCCACTAGCAAACCTAAATCCATTAAGCCTTCCACCAACACGCGCACGGCAGTGTCGTGAATTTGCTTGTAGGGGTTGCCGGGATGCACTTGGGCGATCGCTTTCATCTGCGCTGCCAAAACAATTTCATACAAAATCTTTTGCTCGGCGGTAAATTTGCCGCCCACTGGAAACGTCCGAGTAATATCTGCGTTGTAATACTCGTAGGCGCATCCTGCATCAATTAACAGAAGTTCGTTATCTTGCATCTGCCGCGTGTTTTCCGTGTAGTGCAACACACAAGCATTTGCCCCCGATGCCACGATGGAAGGGTATGCCACAACTGTTCCACGCAATCCAAAGGTATGTTCAATTTCGGCTTGTACTTGGTATTCATATTTTCCAGGGCTCGCAAATTCCCTGGCGCGGTTATGGGCATCGACCGAAATTGCCGCCGCTGTTCGCATCAGGTCTAGCTCGGCAGGGCTTTTGATTTGGCGCAGCGCATGGAGCGTGGGCGCTGGATCTTCGATGCCAGTCGGACCTGTGCCGCGTTTCGGGTAGGTTGCCATCAACGCTTGCCATTGACCCAGAATCATTTCGTTAAAACGGCGATCGCGCCCTAATTTATAGTAAATTCGGTCTGCTTTTTCTAAATATTGAGGCAGCTTTTCCTTGAGGTCAGCGATTGAATACACTTCATCTGCCCCAAACCTTTCCTTTGCCGCCTCTACTCCCACCCGATAGCCCGTCCAGGTTTCTTTTTCCAGATCTTTAGGCTGAACAAATAACACAAAGTGATGCTCTTCGTGTTGTGTCGTCAGCACGGCTACAGCGTTCGCCTCATTAAACCCGGTTAGGTAAAAGAAATCGCTGTCTTGTCGAAAGTTGTACTCTACGTCGTTATGCATAACTGCCATGGGCGAACTGCGGAACACTGCCGTTCCTTTGCCGATTTTCGCGAGTAACTGTTGACGACGTTGAGCGTATTCCGTCTGCATAAAGTTTTTGGGTAATGAGAGTATGGTTTGAATTTTATCGTAGGTTGATTGGGCTTTGAGGCAAGGACTCCTGACTGAAAGGGGAACACTTAGAAAAGATCTACCCCGCCCTCGATCGCAACAGGAGCAACCCTTGGCACAAGAACGAGCATTTTGGCTTGCCTGGTCAAACATCCCAGGAACAGGCTCAATCTTAATCCAACGTTTGCGGCAGCACTTTGGTACACTGGCGGCTGCCTGGGTCGCCCCGATCGCCGAACTAGAAGCCGTCTATGGTTTTGGAGTCCAGAACACAGCGACGATCGCTTCTGCCCGCAGTGCTATTGATCCCGAAAATCTGCTGCAACAACATGAACAAGCCAATCCTGGTTTTTGGACACCTGCCGATGATGACTATCCCCAGTTGCTACTAGAAATTCCTGATTTTCCACCGATTTTGTACTATCAAGGAACCGTCGATCGCTTAGAAAATCAGGGCAGTGTACCTGCGATCGCCATTGTCGGCACCCGCAGCCCATCGGATTACGGCAAGCGCTGGACTCAAAAATTGACGATTCAACTCACCCAAGCAGGATTCACTATAGTTTCAGGGCTGGCAGCCGGAATTGATACCGAAGCACATTACGCTTGCTTAAAAGCAGGAGGCAGAACGATCGCCGTTTTGGGTACAGGCGTTGATGTCACCTATCCTTACAGCAATCGCAGTTTGGCTCAAAGCATCATCAAACATGGGCTTTTGGTCAGTGAATATGCGGCTGGCACTCAGCCCGATCGCACCAATTTTCCGCGTCGTAACCGCATAATCGCCGGACTCAGCCGCGCCACCCTGGTGATTGAAGCGCCCCAAAAATCAGGTGCGCTGATCACTGCCCGCCTCGCCAATGATTACAATCGGGACGTATACGCCTTGCCCGGCTCACTAGATAATCCTGCCTCGCGGGGCAGCTTAGAGCTACTCAACCAAGGCGCTCAGGTGATTTTGGGAGAAGCCGAGCTATTAGAAGCGTTGGGCAATATCCCTCAACTACATTCCACCACCCAACTTTCTTTATTAGCTTTAGAGCCGCCAGCACCACCACCCGATTTGCCACCCGAGCTACAGACAATTTTTCAGGTGATTCCAGTCATTTCAGCAGAGGCGATCGCCCTTGATCACATTATTGAGCAAACTGGACAACCCACTGGTGCGGTTCTCAGTGCCCTTTCTCATTTAGAGTTAATGGGTCTGATAGCGCAGATGCCTGGAATGCGGTATCGGCGGGAAGGATAGATTGTTAAATCATCCGAAGGACATCACAAAATCTTTTTCCATCTCTTCCAGCACATACCCCAAAATTGAGCGATCGCCATTTGGGTCGAGTTCTTAAGGAAGATGCAGGGCAATACATTTCAGTTTACACTGCCACTTGTAATGATACTTAATACTTGTTAGCACTCACCAAAAAGTGACAACGAGCTATTTGCAGATCCCATCAGAATCAGATAATGACGCTCCTTATGAATCAGCACAAGAATACGAATCAGCACGAGAGTGTAGGCTGGGGAATGGTTCTTGCCTTCTTGATAATTAGCCTTTGGCTCATGAGTTTAGTGGGCTTGCTAAAGCTCAATATTCAAGAAACATCATTCACTTGGATTATCCTAGGCATTCTGTTGCGCACTTTTTTGTCAACAGGGTTATTCATTACTGCCCACGATGCCATGCACGGTACCGTGTTCCCAAACAATCCAAAGATCAACCATGGCATTGGAACGATCGCTCTGATGCTTTATGCCTTGCTACCCTACAAAATGTTGCTTAAAAAGCATCACCTTCACCATCGTTATCCCACTGGAGAACGCGATCCCGATTTTTATGATGGGGATAATCAAAGCTTTTTTGCCTGGTATTTTCACTTTATGCGCGGCTACTGGAGTTGGGCACGATTTTTTGGGCTGCTTGCGATCGGGCTACTGCTCTATGGAGTTGTGCAAGTTTCTGTCATCAACCTGCTCTTATTCTGGTTCTTGCCCTTAGGGTTTAGCTCGTTTCAGCTTTTTTTCTTTGGCACGTTCTTGCCCCATCGCCGACCTGTTGGCGGCTACGAAGCTCCCTACTATAGCCAGAGCTTTCCACTCCCCATCATTTTGTCATTCCTCTCTTGCTATCACTTTGGCTACCATCAAGAGCATCACCAATATCCCCAGGTTCCTTGGTGGCAGCTACCCAAGGTTTATCGGCTGGCGGCTACCGCTGACTGAGGCAGAGCTTGTTATCCTAAAAGAGAAACTTCCCCTCCCCCATAACCATGACGCAAACCCGCATCTGTATCCTCGGTGGAGGATTTGGTGGTCTGTACACCGCTCTACGTCTAAGCCAGTTGTCTTGGAATCCATCAGAAAAACCTGAGATTACGCTGGTCGATCAACGCGATCGCTTTGTTTTCCTTCCCCTCCTCTACGAACTGGTTACTAAAGAGCTAGAAACCTGGGAGATTGCCCCTCCTTATATAGAATTGCTTAGCAATACGGGTATCCATTTCCGTCAACTCGCTGTGGCAAGCATTGATATTCACGCTAAGCAGGTGCATTTTCAAAATCATGCCCAGCTTGATTACGATTATTTGGTACTAGCAATGGGCGGCGAAACTCCGATGGATCGGGTTCCGGGTGTGGCAGAACACGCGATCGCCTTTCGCACCATTCAAGATGCTTATCGGTTAGAAGAGAAGTTGCGCCTATTAGAAGAGTCAAAGGCAGACAAGATTCGCGTGGCGATCGTGGGAGCAGGCTACAGCGGTGTAGAGCTTGCCTGTAAGCTGGCAGAACGGTTGGGCGATCGCGGTCGGGTGCGCTTGGTAGAAGCAACGGATCAAATACTGCGCACATCACCCGAGTTTAACCGCGAAACGGCAACTAAGGCATTGAGTGAACGCGATGTGTGGATTGATTTAGAGACGAAAGTAGAGTCGGTGACCGCAGAGGCGATCGCTCTGGAATATAAAGGACAGCTTGATATTATCCCTGTTGATATTGTGTTATGGACAGTAGGTACGCAAGTCTCAGAAGTCGTGCAAAACCTGCCGCTCAAGCACAACGATCGCCAACAGTTGGTCATCAACACTTCCCTTCAAACTGTTGAGCATCCCGAAATCTTTGCCCTGGGTGATTTAGCAGAATGCCTAGATGCAGAAGGGCAACGAGTTCCCTCTACGGCTCAGGCTGCTTTTCAACAAGCTGACTACGCAGGTTGGAACGTTTGGGCATCAATCATGGACAAGCCGCTCCTGCCTTTCCGTTACCAGGCTTTAGGCGAAATCATGAGCTTGGGCACTGATAACGCCACCCTCGCAGGCATGGGCATCAAGCTTGAGGGTCCCTTTGCCCATGTTGCTCGACGGTTGATTTACCTGTATCGAATGCCCACGCTCGATCATCAAATCAAAGTAGGATTAAACTGGGTCGCCCAACCACTCCGGGAATTGCTTTCGCCATGAAGGTCACGTCAGAGAATCGACCCAAAGTCATATTTCTAGATGCTGTTGGTACTTTGTTTGGGGTGAAAGACTCGGTGGGCGAAGTCTATCGCGGCATCGCCCAGCGCTTTGGAGTTGAGGCAGACTCGGCTATGTTGAATCAAGCTTTTTTCCAGAACTTCCGAAATGCTTCGCCTATGGCGTTTCCTGGCGTAGAGGCTAGCGAAATCCCCTACCATGAATACTTGTGGTGGGAGGCGATCGCTATTCAAACCTTTTCTCAAGCAGGCGTTTTTGAGCAGTTTACCGATTTCCCCGCCTTCTTCGCGGTTCTTTATCGCCATTTTGCGATCGCCGACCCCTGGTTTGTCTATCCCGACATTCCTGCTGCCCTAACCCAGTGGCGCGAGCAAAAAATTGAGCTAGGTGTACTCTCAAACTTTGACTCTCGCCTCCATGCCGTCTTGCCTGCTTTAGGCTTAGCAGAATTCTTTTCCTCAGTCACAGTCTCAACCGAAGTCGGGGCAGCAAAACCCAATCCACAAATTTTTCAAGCCGCTCTGGAAAAGCATCATTGCTTACCTGCCCAGGCTTGGCACATTGGCGATAGTCAAAAAGAAGATTATGAAGGGGCAAAGGCAGCAGGCTTACAGGCAGTTTTGCTAAAACGGTAAGGCTGGATAGAAAGCGTCCAGGTCTAACGCACGTTAGGGAGTTGCGTGAAAATAAAACCCCAGCGGGGTGCATTAACTTTTCAGCCCCTAAGTCCCCCATTCTGGGGAACTTCCGAACCTTTCAAAGTCCCCTAGAATGGGGGATTTGGGGGGCGATCCAGGGCGTTATTTAATTGCAACTCCCTCATCTCAATTCAACACATTAAATTATTGGTATTCCTCAAGATTGGTATTCCTCAAGACCTTCACTGCCCAACTTGCCCCGATTTATGGCAATCTGGAAAGCAAGAGTTGATAGCTTTCTCAGCATCCAATCTCTTCGCAAAGACCTTCATAGACCTAGACCTTCATTCTTCAACACCATAGGGTATGCAAACTCTTTCCAATCCTGTAATCCCTACTCAGGAATCTTCTTACTTAGGACTTCCTACTGATGGTTCTATCCATCGCCGCAAAACGCGCCCTGTTCCGGTAGGCAGCATCACCATTGGAGGTGGGCATCCAGTCGCAGTCCAATCCATGATTAACGAAGACACCCTTGATATTGAGGGTTCTGTCGCTGCCATCCGTCGTCTCCATGAGATTGGCTGCGAAATTGTCCGGGTGACTGTGCCCAGCATGGCCCATGCCAAAGCCATGGAAGAAATTCGAGAAAAGTTGTTTGCATCTTACCAACCCGTGCCCTTGGTGGCAGATGTCCATCACAACGGTCTAAAAATTGCCTTAGAAGCCGCTAAGCATGTTGATAATGTGCGAATTAATCCTGGACTCTATGTGTTTGAGAAACCTAAGGTAGGTCGGGAAGATTATTCGCAAGCTGAGTTTGACGAAATTGGTGAAAGGATTCGAGAAACCTTAGAGCCCTTGGTTATTTCGCTGCGAGATCAAAACAAATCCATGCGGATTGGCGTAAATCATGGCTCCTTGGCAGAGCGAATGCTGTTTACCTATGGCGATACTCCCGAAGGCATGGTGGAGTCGGCATTAGAGTTCATCCGCATTTGCGAATCGTTAAACTTTTACAACATTGAACTCTCGCTTAAAGCGTCTAAAGTCGCTGTAATGATTGCCGCGAATCGGCTGATGGTACAGCGAATGGACGAACTAGGCATGGATTATCCGCTCCATTTGGGGGTCACCGAAGCAGGTGACGGAGAATACGGACGGATCAAGTCTACTGCTGGAATCGGCACGCTATTAGCTGAAGGTATTGGCGACACGATCCGCGTTTCTCTAACTGAAGCTCCCGAAAAAGAGATTCCGGTTTGCTATGGAATTTTGCAGGCTCTGGGCTTACGGCGCACGATGGTGGAATACGTAGCCTGTCCTTCCTGTGGGCGTACCCTGTTTAACCTGGAAGAGGTGCTGCACAAAGTCCGGGAGGCGACTAGCCATCTCACTGGACTCAATATTGCTGTGATGGGCTGTATTGTCAATGGTCCGGGTGAAATGGCAGATGCCGACTATGGCTACGTGGGTAAACAGGCTGGATTCATTGCCCTCTACAGAGGTCGCGACGAGATCAAACGAGTTCCTGAAAATCAGGGCGTTACTGAACTGATTAACTTAATCAAAGCGGATGACTGCTGGATTGACCCGTAAGCTATCTGCATATCTGCATAATTTATCTGAGTGCTAACGCTAAATCAGCGCTGTTTAAAATCTAAATTTCAAACTAGTTTGTCCCGTCCGTCTTGTCTTGGCTGTGCTAGATTGGGCGTACTTATTTTGCAGTCTGTCCTTCTCAGCTTAAGCGGAAAATGCCAATTACAAAGCGTGGACTAATCCTGGGTGCAACGATCGCGGGTGTCACGGGTGTGGCGCTCACGGGCGTAGGTTTGCATTCGTCTCAGGGACAAGCCTTTCTTCAGGAAAGTCCCAAACAATTGATTGATGAAGTTTGGCAATTGGTTGACCGAACTTACGTAGATGAAACGTTTAATCAAACCGATTGGCGAGCCGTAAGACAGGAATATTTGGGGCGCGAGTATTCTAGTCGCGAAGCAGCTTACGATGCGATCCGCGAAATGCTGGAGAAGTTAAACGACCCCTATACTCGCTTCTTGGATCCCCAGGCATTTAGAAGTATGCAGGTAGATACTTCAGGCGAACTGACCGGGGTGGGGATTCAGCTTTCTCAAGATGAGGAAACCAAGGCGCTAATTGTGGTTGCTCCGATTGAGGGAACGCCAGCCTCTCAGGCAGGCATCCTAGCGCGAGATGTCATCACCAAAATTGATGGTCAATCGACTGAGGGCATGGACTCTACTGCTGCCGTTAGTTTAATTCGGGGAGAAGTGGGCACTGAAGTAGTCCTGACCATTAAGCGGGGCGATCGCGAAATTGACTTTCCTCTTAAACGGGCTCAAATTCCCATCCACCCTGTTCGCTACTCTAAAGAAGACTCTCCCAACGGACCAATTGGCTACATTCGCCTGTCTCAATTTAGTGCCAAAGCAGGAGATGAATTTAAAGCAGCTATCCAAGATTTAGAAAAACAGAACGTCACTGGCTACGTTCTTGACCTCCGAGTTAACCCTGGCGGACTGCTCTACTCTGCGATCGACATTGCCCGGATGTGGATTAAAGAAGGCGTGATTGTTTCAACGGTCGATCGCCAGGGCATATCCGAGCAAGAAACTGCCAATAACACAGCGCTCACCGAAAAGCCCTTAGTCGTTTTGGTAGATGGTGGCTCTGCTAGCGCCAGCGAAATTTTATCGGGTGCCCTCCAAGATGACAAACGAGCGGTGCTGATTGGTAGCAAGACTTTTGGCAAAGGTTTAGTGCAATCGGTGCGGAGCCTGGGAGATGGTTCAGGCTTAGCAGTGACCATTGCTAAGTACCTGACTCCTAGCGGACGCGATATTAATAATGCAGGTATTCAACCCGATGTTGTTGTGGATTTGACCGATGAACAGCGTGAAACTCTTTTTGGGGCAGACAACAAAATTGGCACATCTGAGGATATTCAGTATCTTAAAGCCTTGGAAGTGTTGAGCCAGAAAATCGTTCAGCAAGGTGCAGCTAATCCCCAGGCTGCGGCTAGTCCTTAAGCATAGGCTGATTTGTAATGGGTAAAACGCCTTAGCTAGGCTGACATTTCCCTGCCCGAATCAACCCGACTCGACGCGCGATCGCCTCTCCCTGAGAATCAAAAGGGCCCCAAGTTTGTTTATCAGACGGGGGGCTTTGTTGAGGTGGATCTACTTGTGGCAAATCGATCTGAACAATTTCACTCTGAACAATTTCACACTGTCCTGTAGGTTCCTTCACGATGTACCAAGCCATAATTCTTTCCTCCTGATAAACTGACAAAGTCAAACGCAAGGTAATTATGACTTCCCAACAGCAAGATTCCCAGACCCCCAAGATCCAACTTTCCGAGCCTCAAGGGTTTTGGCAATCTGCTTTTTGGAAGAACCAACGAGAGAACCTTCAAATCCTGGCGATCGCTCTCATTCTTGCTGTTATCATCCGTTTGTTTATTGCCGAACCGCGCTACATTCCGTCCGATTCGATGGTGCCGACACTGCAAATTGGCGATCGCCTGGTCATCGAAAAAGTCGCCTACCGTTTCCGTGCGCCCATCGCCGGAGAAGTGATTGTGTTTGAGCCGCCCGCCCGACTGCAAGAATATGGCTACTCCGCCGATCGTGCCTTTATTAAGCGCATCATTGGCACACCCGGCGACCAGATTGAGATACATCAGGGGCGAGTCTACCGCAACAATCAACCCTTAACAGAATCTTATATTGCAGAACCTCCGCAGTACGAAATGTCGCCTGTAACCGTGCCCCCCCATCAGTTTTTCGTCATGGGCGACAATCGTAACAACAGCAATGACTCCCATGTCTGGGGGTTTTTACCTCAAAAGAACATTATTGGCAGGGCAATTTTTCGTTTCTGGACACTAGAGCGGTTTGGAGTGCTAAAAAATTAGAACTGTAAGTAATGCATGATCTCAGCCGTCAGTTGTCCTGGCAAAGCCAATCGCCGCTGCAAATCTGCCAAAGTTCTATAAGCGCCCTGCTGACGGTTTTGCACGATCGCCCTTGCTAAAAACAAATCTACTGCCGGAATTTGAGCCAGCATTTCAACAGATGCCGTATTGGGATTAATGAGAAAAGGTGTAGCGCTACTCTCAGATCCGTAGTAGCAAAATTGCAGCACAGGTGCTAAGAATTGTAGTCGTTGGGTTGGCAGACTTAGGGCAGCAGCAATATCTTCTAGGCAATGAAACGATACGCCAGACTGACTCAGAGCAACGAGCGATCGCGCCTGATGGATTGATAAACCGGGCAACCTCAGCCAATCATCAACTCCTGCCTGATTCACGTCAATTTTGATCCCCAACTGGGCGGCAATGGGAATTTCTTCGGGATGCAGCCGATAGTAAGGATCGTGCAGCATTCGCGATCGCTGCGATCCCTTCTTTTTGCTCCCACCGCCTCCTAACCACCTTGCCAGTTTCATGTCTTGCTCCCAGTAACCTGAGCTTTGATCTGAGGATCTTAAGGGGCGATCGCTATCCACGGAAACGCCCTCTTATTCCTAGGTGATGCGATCTAACAATTGCCGTCGTTTTTGCTCAAACTCATATTCCGAGACGAGTCCCTCCTGCCGCAACTGCTCCAACTGCCGTAACGCCTCTGCTACTGTTCCCACAAGGGGTGCGATATTGGCAGGTACTGGGGGCATATGCGACACCGCCAAACCTGCTCCCGACTTAGCCCCTGGCGGGAGGGCGTTAAAGTTCTGCTCAAACTCCTCCCCATCTTGAAACAAATACCAGGCTCCCTCAATTAAGCTAGCGACAGTGGAAATTGGCGTTAATCCTAGCAACAGGTAGACAATTCCCCACCGGGGCTGCCCTAAATAAAACTTATGCAAGCCTGAGATAGTGCCATTGAGGACGGGAATCGGAATGGCTCCAGCAAAAGCCAACACTGCGGCAACTTTTCGATCTTTGGGTTTACTCAACATGCCCAGAACAGAATGACGTGTCTGAAATTATAGGCTCTGATGTGAAAAAATAGCTGTGCTAGTCAACTCCGTTACAATCTTTCGTATGGTTACTCAGTCATGGAATCGTCGCCACATTATTTCTTTAGAAGACTTTCAGCCTACTGAATACGACACTATCCTGCAAACGGCAGTCAGTTTTCAGGAGGTACTATCTCGGCGTACCAAAAAGGTGCCGACACTACAAGGGCAAGTTGTTGCCAACTTGTTTTTCGAGTCTTCAACTCGCACTCGCAGCAGCTTCGAGCTAGCTGCCAAGCGTCTTTCGGCAGATACCCTGAATTTTGCAGCGAGTACGTCCTCTCTAACGAAAGGAGAGACCATTCTCGACACTGCCAAAACCTATCTGGCGATGGGTACAGATATTATGGTGATTCGCCATCGAGAAGCAGGCGTGCCCCAAGCGATCGCCGATGAAATGGATCGTCTTCAATCGCGTGTGGGAGTGCTCAATGCAGGCGACGGGCTGCACGAACATCCCTCCCAGGCGCTGCTCGACCTATTTACGATTTGCACCACTCTCGATGCCGAAAAACCTAGACTTTCCCTTTTAGAAGGTAAAAAGATTGCGATCGTCGGTGATATTCTCCACTCACGAGTTGCCCGTTCTAACATCTGGAGCCTGACTGCCAGCGGAGCCAAAGTCCACTTAGCCGCCCCTCCCACGCTGCTACCTCAGATCTTTGCCAACTATTCCATTCCTAGAGGGATGGAGGGCTGGGAGGATGTTCGCAGCGATCGCAAGCTCTTCCTTCACTGGAACTTAGAGCCTGCGCTCAAGAATGCCGATTTTGTCATGACTCTACGGTTGCAAAAAGAGCGAATGACTCAGCATTTGCTGCCTAGCCTGCGGGAATACCATCAGCGCTTTGGCATTACTAGCGATCGCCTCAAACACTGCCACCCAGAAGTCAAAGTTCTTCATCCAGGCCCAGTAAACCGAGGCGTAGAAATTAGCTCCGAACTCATGGATGATCCAAAAGTCAGCTTAATTTCACAGCAGGTTACTAGCGGCGTTGCCGTTCGGATGGCACTTTTATATCTCATGGGCAGCGGCAAGATTTAAAAGTCAGCCATACTAATCAGTCAGTCACTAAAAAGTTAGTCACTAAAAACAAGTCACAATAGGATCGCTCAGCATCCCTCATCAGTACAGCATCCCATGGTCGTTTCTACTCCTCTCTTAATTCATCCCAGCGACAGCTTTGCCATTACCTTTGTCCCTCTCTCATTAGAAGAGGCTTATCATCTGGCTGACGATCCGGCAAATGGTGCAGTGGTGGTCATGAGCGGTATGGTTCGCAATCAAACTGAAGGGAAGCCCGTCGTAGCGCTGGAGTACCAAGCGTATGAACCGATGGCGTTAGAGGTGTTTAAGCAAATAGCGGCAGAAATTCGCCAAACTTGGGGCGTGACGCGAGTCGTCATCCATCATCGAACCGGAAAGTTGCAGGTGGGCGAAATTAGTGTGCTGGTGGCGATCGGCTGTCCCCACCGCTCTGAGGCGTTTGCAGCTTGTCAGTATGGCATTGATACTCTGAAGCATTCCGCCCCGATTTGGAAAAAAGAAATTTGGAGCGATGGTTCTACTAGCTGGGTCAGTATTGGGGCTTGTGAACAAAAAGAAAGCTGTTGAAGTGCGATGCCCTACCGTTACTGCCCTATCGCAAAAACTTGATCAATCGTCAGGTTTATTCTGGGAAGGTAAGCGAAAGAATAGCTCTTACTCAATACTAAAGCCAAAGCTAGAGGGGCAATTCATAGCTCGCTTCTCCTTAAATTACGGAGTCAACGTACAAATGCGATCGCGCCCACTTTCTTTCGCTAAATAGAGCGCCTTGTCTGCCAACTTGATGAGCGTTATGGGTGAGCTATGCCGACTAGGATGAAGACATGAAATTCCTAAACTCAGGGTCATTTTTTCACCTAAGGGCGAACTCGCGTGCGCAATATCCAGCTTTTTCATTGCTGCCTTGATAGATTCAGCAACTTGATTAGCTCCCGCCAAATCAATGCCTGGAAGCAGCACCACAAATTCCTCTCCCCCGTAGCGTGCCACCAAATCAGTCGGACGACCAACTGTCTTACTAATAGTTTGCGCCACTTGTTTCAGGCACTTATCACCTGCCAAGTGACCATAGGTGTCGTTGTAGCGCTTGAAGTAATCGATATCAACAAAAATAAGAGATAATAGATCTTGCGTTCTAGACGTTCTTTGCCACTGGTAAATTAGAGTTTCATCAAAGCAGCGGCGGTTAGCAACTTGGGTCAGCCCATCTACTGAAGCCAAACGTTGCAACATTTGGTTCACTTCTTGTAGTTTCTGGTTCGTGTCTTCCAACTGACGGTAAAGCTGGCTCTGCTGAATCAGGCGACGCACCTGTCGGCGTAGCAACGCCCAATGAATAGGCTTGGTAAAGTAATCTGCTGCCCCTACCTCAAATGCTTGATCAACTGACTGTTGATCCTCTAGTGCCGTGATCATCAGGACGGGGGTTAAAACCATCAAATAGTTTTTTGTCTTTTGAGCCAACTCATAGGTTTGTCTATCATTAGATACAGTATTCATCTGTAGCTTCTGAAGCTGAGCGCAACATGCAAACCCGTCCATAATTGGCATGATGATGTCTAACAGCACAACATCAGGGCGTAAACGCGCATACGCTTCTAACGCCTGTCTGCCATCTTCTGCTTCTTCGACCTGATAGCCTTCGCTCTCTAGTCTTCGCCGCAGGTGAGTTCGCGTAAAGCGATCGTCATCGACAATGAGAATAAGTGGCGTATCATCCATCTGTTATCAAGCCAGCCCTCATATGACAATCTACAACAATGAGTCTTACGACCCTACCAGCGTGAAGTGAGTATCACCCAATACCCAACAGCATGGATACGGAGATGGGCATAGACCGATCTTCTCCTAAATCGGCCAATCCCTCTAAAATCGTTAGAATCTTTACGATCAAAAATGGCAGAATTTTAGATAGTTTGGAAGCATGTCCTTATTAAGTAAGAGTTTTTCTGATGACCGCTAGTATTTCTCCCCTCGCCAGTCAATATGATCCATCGATCACAGAAGCCAAGTGGCAGCAGTACTGGGAAGATCGCCAAGTATTTAAGGCGGATCCCAACGCGGGTGGAGAGTCTTACTGTGTGATGATACCGCCGCCAAATGTAACAGGCAGTCTTCACATGGGTCATGCTTTTGAGAGTGCCCTAATTGACACCCTTGTGCGCTATTACCGCATGAAAGGGCGAAATACGCTATGGTTACCCGGAACAGATCACGCTAGTATTGCGGTGCAAACGATTTTAGAGAAAGAGCTAAAATCACAGGGCAAAACCCGCCATGATGTAGGACGAGCAGCCTTTTTAGAACGGGCTTGGCAGTGGAAGGCAGAGTCAGGCGGCACCATTGTTGGGCAACTGCGTCGGCTGGGTGTGTCGGTGGACTGGTCGCGGGAACGGTTCACGATGGATAGCGGATTATCGAAAGCAGTTCTAGAAGCTTTTACGAGGCTGTACCAAGAAGGGCTAATTTATCGAGGCAAGTACTTAGTGAATTGGTGCCCGGCAAGTCAGTCGGCGGTGTCGGATTTGGAGGTAGAAAACCAGGAGGTGAACGGCAATCTTTGGCATTTCCGATATCCTCTTACTGATGGTTCGGGTGTGGTGGAAGTAGCCACGACCCGACCTGAGACCATGCTGGGTGATACGGCGGTGGCAGTTAATCCTAACGACGATCGCTACAAACACCTCATTAACAAAACGGTAACGCTGCCCATTTTAGGACGGGAAATTCCGATCATTGCCGACGAGTATGTAGATTCTGAGTTTGGGACAGGCTGCGTCAAAGTGACTCCGGCTCATGATCCGAACGATTTTGAAATGGGTAAGCGCCACGATTTACCCTTTATTACCGTCATGAACAAAGACGGCACCATGAACGAGAATGCTGGCGAGTTTCAAGGGCAAGATCGTTTTGTGGCACGGAAAAATGTGGTGAAGCGATTGGAGGCAGACGGGGCGCTCGTGAAAGTAGAAGCCTATCGCCACACGGTTCCTTACAGCGATCGCGGCAAAGTGCCAGTAGAGCCTTTGCTTTCAACTCAATGGTTTGTCAAAATTCGCCCTATGGCAGACCGCGCCCTAGAGTTTCTAGATGCGCAGCAAGAGCCAGTGTTTGTGCCAGAGCGCTGGACGAAGGTGTATCGAGACTGGTTGGTGAACCTGCGAGATTGGTGCATTTCGCGGCAGCTTTGGTGGGGGCACCAAATTCCAGCTTGGTATGCCATCAGCGAAACCGGGGGAGAGATTCGAGAAGATACGCCGTTTGTGGTGGCAAGGAATGAGGCAGAAGCACGGGAACAGGCGATCGCTCAGTTTGGCGAATCTGTCCAGCTTGAGCAAGATCCTGATGTGCTAGATACCTGGTTCTCCTCAGGACTATGGCCTTTCTCTACGTTAGGCTGGCCCGACCAAACGGTGGATTTAGCCACCTACTATCCCACGACCACCCTAGTAACCGGGTTCGATATCATCTTTTTCTGGGTTGCCCGAATGACAATTCTGGGCGGACACTTTACTGAGCAAATGCCGTTCAAAACCGTCTACATTCATGGGTTAGTGCGGGATGAGAACAATAAAAAAATGTCTAAGTCTGCCAATAATGGCATCGACCCGCTGCTGTTGATTGCCAAGTACGGCACCGATGCCTTGCGCTATACGCTCATCCGCGAGGTGGCAGGCGCAGGACAGGATATTCGTTTGGATTACAACCGCAAAACTGATGAATCGGCATCGGTGGAGGCTTCTCGCAACTTCACCAACAAGTTGTGGAACGCTTCTCGGTTTGTCATGATGAACCTAGATGGACAGACTCCAGAGCAATTGGGTGAGCCGCAGAATTTGGAATTGTGCGATCGCTGGATTCTGTCTCGCTACAACCAGGTGATGCAACAAACCAATCAGGAAATCGACCAGTACGGTTTGGGGGAAGCCGCAAAAGGGCTTTATGAATTCATTTGGGGCGACTTTTGTGATTGGTATATTGAACTGGTTAAATCTCGGTTGCAAGAAAAAGAATTGGCATCTAGTAAGGCGGCGCAACAAACATTAGCACATGTCCTGGAAGGAATTCTACGATCGCTCCATCCCTTCATGCCCCATATCACCGAGGAGCTATGGCAAACCCTGACCCAGGCAAATGGAGACGAGAGCTTAGCGGTACAGTCCTATCCTCAAGCCAACGAGAGTTTAATTAATCCCGACCTAGAGCAACAGTTCGAGCTACTGATTGGCACCATTCGCACCGTGCGCAATTTGCGGGCAGAGGCAGAAATTAAGCCAGGAGTAAAGATTCGAACCTTTTTGCAATCAGATAGCGATCGCGAACAGCAAATTCTTCTTGCCGGACAGGCATATATTCAAGACCTTGCCAAAATTGAGCGCCTGACCATTGGCAAACCTAACATGCCTGTCGCTCCTCCTGAATTCTCTGAATCTCTGCCCACGAGTCCTTTTGACTCAACAGACAAACCTAGACTGCTCGGCAACTACCAAAAGTCCGCTACGACCATAGCGCTATTTTTAGGTGGATTAATCTTGCTGCGAATCATTTCAGCAGTACTAGGAGTGATTGATCATCTGTTTTTGGTTACGCCTGTGCTGAAGCTGATTGGGGTTGGTTGGTTGGTTTGGTTTGTTCGTCGATATTTGCTGAAGTCGGGCGATCGCAAAGAACTCAGCGAAAAAATTAGCCAATTGAAAGCCCAAACCACTTACCAAGCCACAACCGTTGAAGCAACGGTCATTACCGACCAGCCGCAACAGATGATTGCAGGAGTCGTTGGCACGGTTCAAGTTTTAATTCCTTTAGAAGGTGTAGTTGATGTGGAGGCTTTACGCACCAAACTCCAGAGAGATCTAACTAAGGTAGAAAGCGAAATCGTCTCACTAACTCAACGGTTGAGAAATGCCAACTTTGTTGATAAAGCACCACCTGATGTTGTCCAAGGTGTTAGAGATGCATGGGCAGAAGCAGAAATTCAGGCAGAAATTTTGAAGGATCGATTAGACCGCTTGTAAGGAAGAAAAACCCTTTCTGGGCGTTTTAATCATGAATGATCTTCCTGAAGATCAGACGGTATACTGGTAACTTCTCGTAAAGCATTGGAACTCTTGCACTGAAATGTTGCATCTAGCTCAGGTGATACAAGCAGACCCTGGGGGTAAGGTGAAGCTGCAACTCCTTGCACAGCAAAAAGCTGAACATGCTTGGGTTGTTTTAGCTCATGAAGACGGTAGCTTCTGGTGTGATGCCGATTATCACCCTGGAGCACTAGTTCTATTGGAACTTTCTCCAACCAAGCAGGTACAGCATATTAGTGATGCTACAGGCTGGATACTAGAAATAGTGGAACAATACTTGTCCTTGGGCATTACCCCTGCAATTTTGCAGGAAGAAGTGCAGCGGGCAGAGCAATGGCGACAGTCTCTCACATTGCAAAGTCAAGAACTAGGACGGCGGGCACTAGAGGTGGAAGCACGCCGCGACCAAATTCAAGAACTAGAAGAAAACTTAAAGGTAGAACGACAAAAGCTAGAGGAAAATACGGCGGAATTGAAGAACCCTGCCCCTGCCCCTGAGTAAGTCTCTCTCCTGAATCAGCTTTGTTTAGCTTCCCCGATAGGTGCTGTATGCCCAAGGAGAAACAAGCAGAGGCACATGATAATGGGCATTTACGTCAGCAATGCCAAAGCGAATCGGAATATCACCTAAAAAGCAAGGAATAGGCAGATTTTCCAGGTGAACAAAATACTCACCGATCGCAAATACTAATTCGTAAACGCCGACCTGAAGTTCGTCACCGCTCAGCAGTGGTGAATCTGTGCGACCATCTGAGTTAGTGTGCGTAGCCTTGAGGTGCGTTCTCTTACCCGACTGCGGATCAATTTGCCAGAGCGCGATCGCCACATTTGCGGCTGGGCAGCCTTGAGCCGTATCCAACACATGAGTCGAAAGTTTACCCGACATGGCGATCGCACTCCTAATAATTGCAATGAATCCATCCAATGAACCCATACTAAAAGTGTAGAGACGGATTATCCCTACACTTTTAATTAGCATACCTTTACAAATATTTGCGAAGTGTCAAAAATCTATAGACCCGGCAAATTTAGTCCACCCGTTAACTCTTCCATCCGTTCTCGCATAATTCCGGTTGACTTTTCATAGGCATCTTTCATCGCCGCCGCAACTAAGTCAGAAAGAATGTCAGCCCCTTCTGTCAAAGCATCAGGAGAGATTTCTACCCGACGAGGCTCTTGGTTGCCACTCACTACCACCTTGACCAAGCCGCCCCCCGATTCGCCCAAAATCTCCATCATTTCCAGTTCTTCTTGCAGCTTCTTTGCACCTTCTTGAACCTGTTGGGCTTTCTTAAATGCCTCGCCTAGCTCTTTCATTTTGCCCAAACCGAAACCGAAGCCTTGTCCTTGTCCTTTCGTCATAATTCCTTGCCCTGTATGGGTTGAACGTTAGCTAAGTCCAATTATTGGAAAGAGCCATAGCAGCTATTCAATATAGCTTATATGGGAAAGAACAGAACTTCTCTCCCCAAGATGCTTTTCCCGAAGCGAAACGTGATCTTAAGAAAAGCACATTTACATTGATGTCATTATTTATGCCACTTAGAATTCTAAGCCATTTGGAATTCGCCCAGCATTTTGACTTCAGGTTCTAGGAGTAGCGACCATTTCTTCTCGACCTCTTCCTGAACCAACCGAATTAATTGAAAGATGTCTGCCGCAGTAGCGCTGCCACAGTTCAGAATGAAATTGGCATGGCGTTGGGCAATTTGTGCGCCGCCAATTTGATGCCCTTTCAGACCACTTTGCTCAATTAGCCAGCCTGCTTTGTAGGACTTAGGATTCCGGAAAACACTGCCACAACTGGGCAAATGATAGGGCTGACTGTTGCGCCGTTGGTTTAGGTGCGCTGTAGTGTCTGCCATAACTTGCCGAGGATCTGCTCCAGGTTGAAGTTGCAGCGTTGCTTGAGACACTAACCGAATCATGTCAGGTGAGGCTGTATGCGCCAAACCTTGCAGGACAGATGTGCGATAGCCAAAGTTAAGCGCTTGAGGCAGTAGCACTTCAACCAAACCATCGATCGCCAACACGTGGACATTGACCAACATCTCAGCAGTGCAGGCTTGATGCGCACCAGCATTCATAACTACAGCGCCGCCAACTGTTCCAGGAATGCCCACTGCCCACTCTAAACCTGCCCAGCCCCGTTCTGCGGCTTGCCAGGCTAAGCGAGCAATTTGGTCGCCAGCCGCTGCCGTAAGTTGCCCTGTCGCCTCGTCGAAGTGTGTTTGTTTAAGGTGACGGGTACAGACGACTAATCCAGGTAGACCGCGATCGCTCACCAACAGGTTAGACCCTGCGCCCACCAACGTAATCGGCAGTCCTCGTTCTTTTGCCCAATTCAAACCTGCCTGCAAATCTTCGGTAGTCCGAGGAGCCAAATAAAGCTCTGCGGGACCCCCAACCCGAAAAGAAGTCAGGCTCGCTAACGATGCTTGAGGTCTAATGAGACAATCTGTGCCCGATATCCGAATCGGCTGAGGCTTGCGTCCTAGGGGTAAAAAGCGAGACGAACCAGTGTTAATCACGGAGTTTTTGGAAATCACTCTTGGAGATGCAGTTGGAGCAGTAGGCGGTTCGTGAGATAAAGTCATGATCTTCAGGTGCTTGAAATGCGTTGAGTGAATGAATACAAAACATGAACCACCGACGGTTGCTGTAGGCAGGCTTATCTTAAGCTAGGAATTGAGCTAGGAATCGGTTGCTTCTGTTGAATTTTCTGATAGAAGCTCATAAGCTCAGGAATCACACGATTAAGATTCCCTGCTCCTAAAAACAGCACTAAGTCGCCAGGAAGCAGTGTTTCCATGAGGTAGGCAGAAACGGTTTGCAGACTGGGTTGATAGATGGATTGAGGATGGCGCGTGGCGATCGCCTCTGCCAATTGCAGTCCCGTCACTTGCCCCAAGTCTGCTTCACCCGCACTATAAATATCTGTAGTAATCACCAGATCAGCATTCCCAAAGGACTCTGCAAATTCTGCAAGAAACGTCTGGGTGCGGCTATAGCGATGGGGTTGAAACACAGCGATCACTCGTCGCGGATCAGTCGTAGATTCTGCTCGCAATCTAGCAGCGGCTAGGGTAACCTGAATTTCGCTAGGATGATGCCCGTAGTCGTCAATGAATAAAATGCGGTTGTACTCACCTCGATGTTCAAACCGACGGCGAGCGCCTTCAAAACTGGCAAGAATGGTAGCAATTTGCCCAAACTCTAAGCCGACTAAGCGACCAATCGCGATCGCCGCCAGCGCATTGCTAAGATTATGCTCACCCAAAATTGGAAGATTCAGCCGACCCAACACTTGACCCCGCTCTATAATCAGCGCGATCGTTCCGTCAGCACCATAGACTACTTGGTCGACCGTATAATCGGCAGCCGCCTGCGAGAGGCTGTAAGTAATAGCAGGTTGAATAAACTTTTCAACAGCGGGCGAATCAATGCAGCCAATCACTTGCTGACACTGTCTGGCAAAAATTTGAAAGGTATCGATTACCTGTTCTAGGGTGGTGTAGTGATCAGGATGATCTAACTCAATATTGGTGATTACCCCAATTTGAGCCGAATGCTTGACCAAAGAGCCATCCGATTCGTCAACTTCTGCTACAAAGTGAACGCCTTTGCCCACGTAAGCATTACCTTCCCAGGCGTTAACCTCACCGCCAATGACAATGGTGGGTTCTAAACCGGCTTTGAGCAGCAAATAGCCAACCATGCTACTTGTTGTGGTTTTACCATGAGTTCCAGCGATCGCAATGCCTTGATATTGCTTCATCAAAGCCGCCAGCAAATCAGATCGATGAAAGATTGGACAGCCCAGTTCAACTGCCGCCCGATACTCAGAATTTGCTGGGCTAATGGCAGTAGAACAGACAACCTGCGGTAAAACACCCTGAGCCACTCGGGTAATATTCGCGGCTCCCTGAGTCAAAAATATCTGTGCCCCTTGCGCCTCTAAGCGCTGCGTAATATTGCTAGAGGCAAGGTCTGAACCCGATACAGGCAGGTTTCTTTGAGTTAAGACATGGGCAAGAGCCGACATCCCAATCCCGCCAATTCCAATGAAATGAAAGGGTCGTCCGCTGAAATCAACAGCATCAAGCATCGTAACTCCTTACACACACACCACACCGACAATCACGCGATATCATAGCAAGAATTACTTTTTTTGCGATATATCCTAGACCAAATTTGCCGAGTTTAATTCAGTAATTTTTCGCTCTTTTCTCTTTCAACTTTGTAAAAGTAAAATTGAAATTGCAAAAATTCTACTCAGTATTTGAAATTTGGTGACATTTTTTTAGGCATCTATCCCAATGAATCTTAAATTCCCTAGAAACACCTTAACTAGCTAAACTCTGACGATAGAATTCTATATAGATTCAATCGCAGTTGCGGCAATTCCTGAAACTTACTTAAATCTTTGTCTGCAATGCAGAAAATAGCGGTTTTTGGGGGAACATTCAATCCCGTTCACTGGGGGCATTTGCGAATCGCAGAAGCGGCAATGAGCCAGAAATCCCTCGACCAAATTCTATGGGTAACTGTCTGTCCTCGCTACAAGGCTGCAACCATCTTAGAGTTTCGGCATCGGCAAGCCATGGTAGAACGGGCGATCGCGCCGTATCCTAGTTTTAGGCTATGCACATTAGATGCCCATCAGTCAAACTATGCGATCGACATTATTTTTTTACTCCAAGCCCGTTACCCCAACAGCGAATGGTATTCGATCGTTGGGCTAGATGCATTTCGATCGCTGCCTCGCTGGTATCGCAGCCTAGAACTCGCAGCACAATGTTATTGGCTAGTTGCACCCCGGAGAGATAGCGAGATTGAGGGCAAAATTAGCCTGGAGAAGACCCTAAATTATTTTGTCCAACAAGAGGTCAAAGTCCAGTGGGAGTACCTGAAACTTCCCCACATAGAAGTTTCCTCAAGCTTAGTCCGGCAACAGTGTCATCATTCTCGTTCTATCCATGCTCTGGTTCCAGAAACCGTCAGAACATACATCCTCGAGCAGGGCTTGTACTGACCTGCCTTTTGATCCCGCCCTTCTACCTTTCAAAAAATCCGCTTGAGACGCTTACTCCCAAAAGTGTATGATTTGGTTTACTACTAGCTTATTTATTACTCTGAGGTTAAGACGCAGTGATTAGAGTGGCAATCAATGGTTTCGGGCGCATCGGGCGCAACTTTGTGCGGTGCTGGTTAACACGGGAAAATAGTGGGCTTGAATTGGTTGCAATAAATGATACCTCTGACCCTAGAACCAACGCTCACCTGCTGACTTACGACTCCATGCTAGGCAAGCTCAATGCTGATATATCAGCAGATGACAATACCATCACCGCCAACGGAAAAGTTATTAAATGTGTCTCCGATCGCAACCCTCTTAACCTTCCTTGGAAAGCTTGGGATGTTGATCTGATTATTGAATCAACCGGTGTTTTTGTCTCAAAGGAAGGGGCTTCTAAGCATCTTGAAGCAGGAGCCAAAAAAGTTTTAATTACGGCTCCTGGCAAAAACGAAGATGGTACCTTTGTCATGGGGGTTAATCACAATGATTACGACCACCACAAGCACAACATCATCAGTAACGCCAGTTGCACCACTAACTGTCTAGCTCCTGTTGCTAAAGTACTTCACGAAAACTTTGGCATCATTAAAGGCACTATGACCACCACCCACAGCTATACCGGTGACCAGCGCCTTCTGGATGCCAGCCATCGAGATGTGCGACGGGCAAGGGCAGCAGCGCTAAACATTGTCCCAACCACTACTGGAGCGGCTAAAGCAGTTGCTTTAGTGCTGCCTGAACTCAAAGGTAAGCTCAACGGAATTGCGCTGCGGGTACCCACACCCAACGTTTCAGTGGTGGATTTGGTCGTGAACGTTGAGAAGTCAACCATTGTTGAGCAAGTCAACGAAGCGCTGAAAGCTGCATCTGAAGGCCCTATGAAGGGAATTTTGGGCTATAGCGAGCTAGAGCTTGTTTCTTGTGACTATCGCGGGCACGACTGTTCTTCCATCATTGACTCTGGTCTAACCATGGTGATGGGTGGCGATATGGTCAAAGTGATCGCTTGGTACGACAACGAGTGGGGCTATAGTCAGCGCGTTGTTGACCTTGCTGAAATTGTGGCTAAGAACTGGGTCGCATAAGCGACTCATTTGGGTTTATAAGCTTAAAAATTGAAGGAGAGGGGCAGTGTTCCTCCCCTTCAATTTTATGCAAGCCAATCATTTATGTATGCCAGATTTTTATGCCAGATTTGAACTTGTGTTAAGCCTCCGCAGCCACAGTCTGAGCATCTTGGGGAGCCTCAAACTTATAGCCCACTCCACGGACAGTCTGAATTAGAGCAGGTTGAGCCGTATCAATTTCGATCTTTTTACGGATTTGCCCAATGTGAACGTCCACAACCCGTTGGTCGCCTACATACTCATAATCCCAAACTTTCTGAATGAGCTCAGCGCGTCGCCATACCCGACCTGGATGGCTGGCGAGGAAATGTAGCAGATCAAACTCTAAGGCAGTCAAGGCGATCGCTTCATCATTTAAAGTTACTTCCCGTCGCACTGGGTCAATCACCAGACCATTAAATGAGAGACACTGTTGTTCAGCCGTCGTGACTGCCCGGACTCGCTTCAGAACAGTTCTTACTCGCCGCTCCAACTCACCTAAGCTAAACGGCTTAGTGAGGTAGTCGTCTGCCCCTTGGTCAAATCCTCTAATTTTGTCAGCCTCGTCGCTGCGGCTAGTCAGCATTAATACAAAGACCCCTGTTCGACTTTGCATTTCTTGACAAAGAGCAAAGCCAGTCGAGTCTGGTAAGTTGATGTCGAGAATCACCAAGTCGGGGTTGAACTGCTCAAAGAGGGTTAGGGCTGATTTCCCATCTTCGGCAGCTTCTAACTGATAATCCTGTTTTGAAAGAAAACGATGAATCAGAGTCCGAATGGCGGGATCATCATCAACTACAAGAATCTTTTTGGCTTGAGCCATGACCATAACCTTATACGCTAATCGGTGAGCTTGAACGGATCGAGAGGAATTTGTTAAAAAATCTTGAAAGCTAGGTGAAAAATTGTATGCAATCCCTACGCCCTGCTCTGAAATATATTCACAATAAATATATACTCGGCATTAAGGGTGAAAACAGAAACAATTACCAATTCGATAACTTGTGGGGCATTGTTGATAGGGCATTGATCTACATCCAGTGAGCCTTGGACAAAAGAAGCTAAACTTTTAGCGTAAAGCATAATTGCAAGTAATCTTTATATTGACCCTATTTAAGAAAATAGAATAGATGATTACACTGATGATTGCTGGAATCATTCACCCAGTCCTTGTGACTACACCAACTCAATGAAGTTAGCATCTTAGACAAAAATCGGGTGATACTAGGAGATCTAGGGCATCACTAGATTTTTTATAAAAAATATTAATTGGATTAGCGGGAGTCTCCGGAGGTTGCAAATGAGCGGTAATAGTCACTATGAGATACTTGGGGTAAATGAAAACTCATCGTTTGATGAGATTCAGGAGGCTCGAAACATCCTTTTAGAAGAAAAAGGTGGCGATCGTAAGCAGACTGAAGCAATTGAGGCTGCCTATGATGCCATCCTGATGGATCGGCTACGTCTTCGTCAAGAAGGAAAAATTAAGGTTCCTGAACGGATTCGCTTTCCTGAACGCTTAGTAGAACCGCCCCCAGACTTTGCCCCAGCAGCCCCACAGCAAGCTCCTGGGTGGTTAAAGAACCTACTGGATCGACCAGTCCTGTCTGACCTTGCTCTGCCAGGGGGGCTGTTTTTAGGTATGGGTGCCTTAAGCTTGCTTTTAGGCAATCCGACAGTGCCCTTAGCTCTGGGGGTAGGGCTAAGCCTATACTTCCTCAATCGTAAAGAAAAGAAGTTCCTTCGTGCCTTTTTATTGACCCTGGGTGGGTTAGTGGTGGGCTGCTTTGTGGGACTTCAAATTGGTGGCTTGGTCGCAAGCCAATTAGCAACGATTTCACTTACGCTAGAGACATTTGCAGCAGGAGTTGCACTGATTGTTCTATGGCTAGTCAGTAGTTTCTTACGTTAAGAAGATTTTTCGAGGCCGGCTAGGTCTGCTTGCCTCGAAAAAGCATTGTGAAGAGGCACTGTGGAGACACCAATATCTCCTTTAGAGTGCTTTTTTAATGATCTTAATGAGTAGTATTCTTCTTTCAGAGGAGACAAGTTTTCTAGTGAGGAAAGCGATCGCCTCTTGCAGCGTATTTTGCTTAGATTCGGAGAGATAGCAAAAAATTAAAGTTCAGGGGCTTGCTCAGAGTCTTCAGATTTAGAAGAGGTAAAAAGTCCGGCTTTAAGAGTGAAGTCAATAGTGGCAGTAGTGGGCACCGTGCGCACTGTTCCACTGGAAGAAGTGCTGATAGAGGTTTGATGGCAAAGTAAGGTTAAGACACAGGAGCATACTGCTAACAGGCAGAAATCGAGGTTTCGCCCCGATTTAAGCCAGTCGCCAGGGTAGACGAGGGCGAAGTCGCCAGAGTTCTTTTGGGATTGCACCTTTCTCATGATTTCCATCTATCGGTTAACGCAAAATCTAATGGCAAGATCTCAAGATCTAATAATAGTCCAGACTGCTGACTAGACTGCCCAGTTCCCTTAAGAAAGTTAGGGGTTATTCCATAATTCTGACTTGTGAACCGTTTTCAGTTTTGTAGACTTCGATGCGGGTTTGAAACGCTTCTTTTAGGTGAGGCATGTGAGTCACAGTTAGGATGCAAGCAAAGTCAGCAGCGATCGCATTGATAGAGCTAATCAGGCGATCGCATCCAGCTTCGTCTTGGGTGCCAAAGCCTTCATCGACAATGAGAAGCTGTAATGCCGTACCCGATCGCTGTGCGAGCAACCGGGCAAGAGCCAGGCGAATGGCAAAGTTAACCCGGAACGCTTCGCCGCCAGAGTAAGTTTCATAGGGGCGAGTACCGTGAATATCGCTAATGAGGATATCTAAGGTTTCTATCAGCTTGGGGTTGAGAATTTTAGACTTGCGGTTAGAACGTTGGGTCACAAATTGGATGTGAAGTTGATTGGCACTCAGTCGTCCTAAAATTTGGTTGGCTTCAGCTTCTAGTTGAGGTAAAACGTTTTCAATCATTAAAGCTTGCAATCCATTCTTACCAAAGGCTTGGGAAAGTTCTTGATGAATTCTAAGTTGGTGACGAGTGGCTTGAAGTTGAGTCGTTAGGTCAATGTGCTGAGCTTTGAAAGCCTCAACGTGCTGTTGTTGCTGTTGCAGCCGACCCAATTGGGCAAGGTGATGATCGAGTTGGGTACGATTTTGGTGAATTTGGGCTTCTAGGGCTTGAATTTCTGAACTAGAGTCAGGGTTGTCTTGAAGTTGTTGTTGAAGAGATTCTCCATGGGCGAAGACAGTTTGAAGCGCCTGATGGCGATCGCTTAACAGGACGACCAACTCTTGCGATCGCTGTTGAAGGAGAGGATAGTGGTGCTGCGCTTGAAGCAACTCTTGGTAGCGTAATTGTGAGGGTTGCTCTTGCCGAAGGGTTTGGCGCAGAGCAGTATGCTGTTCTAGGCTGTAGTCGAGGGCTAATAAGTGGCGATCGATCTGGTCGATTTGCTGTTGAAGAGGAGTATAGGCAATTGCTTCTAGAGAAGCTTCGAGATGAACGATCAAGGCGGCTAGCTCTGGCAACCGCTGTTCAACCTGGGCTTGTCGACGGTGCGCCTGCTTGATTTCGGCTTGTTTAATCTCTGCCCAACGGTAGCGATCGACCTGACCTCGGGCTAAGGCATGATTTTTGTCATCGTAGTTCAACTGTTGCAGGCTAGCCTCAACAAGACGCAGTTCTTCCGCCAGATCAACAGCAAAATCGTTTTGATGGAGCGATCGCTCAATATCCAGTTGCTCTGCCACAACCTTCTGGAGCCGTTCTAGACCCTCTACAGAGCGCTGAAGCTGTTCTTGCAATTGCCCCCGTCGCTCCAATGCCGCTCCATAATGAACGAGTTCTTTGTCTACGTCTCGGTATTCTTGACGCAGGACTCGGATTTCGCGATCAGAGGTAGTCAGTTGTTCTCGAATGACCCAGATCTGGCGGCGAATTTCTTGTTGTTCGTGCTGGTGATGCTGAAGGACGTGCTGCCAGTGCTGTTCATCCAGCGGGCGATCGCATAGTGGACAAGGGGGAAAAGGCTGAGTAGGCACTAGATCATGATTCTCAGAGAACAGAGGCAGGTATTCCACCAAAACCTCTGCACTGGACTGATAAAGCGCGTAGGGTGAGCCACCTTTAGTCCCATTTTCTTCGAGGGTGGGAGGCGCTGCCCTAATCGTTTCTGGAGTCTCTTTTTGCGGTTGTTCCCGCCGAAGCAGCAAAAGCTTTTGGTCAAGCTCTGCCAGTTCCCGCTCAAACTCTCGTTGCCGCTCTTGCAGGCGCTCTAAAAAATTGCGGCGCTCTACACCCTTTTCGCGAACTCGCTGTTGATAGAAACGACGTTTTTCGAGATGGTTGATTTGTTGGGTAATTTCTAGGAGAGTTTGCTGAAGCTGGGGCTGTTGTTGTTGTTGGGCTTCTAGGCGTTGCTGCAAAGCGTGAAGTTCTTCCAGACGGGCAGTGAGCCGCGATTGGGCGCGATCGAGTTGGGTCTGAAGCTGGTGTCGGCGCTGGGTGAGGGGTGATGCCTTCATTTGGAGTTGATCCAATTCTGATAATCTTGCCCTTGCCTGTTGAAGCTGCTCCAGGGCAGTTGCAATCTCGTCAGCTTTGCTAAGAATTTGTTGATTCTCTTGCTGCTGTTGGTGAAGCGCGTCTTGCTGTACTTGAGCTTGCCTCAGTTGGTCTTTGAGAATGCTAATTTGCTCAGCTTGTTCCTGTAATAGTTGCTGCCGCTGGGTTTGAGCCGCTTGATAGGTTTGAAACTTAGCAGTTTGAACTTCTTCTTCGGCTTGAAGCGTGTGATATTGGGCGTAACGAGCCGCGATCGCCTTCCCCTCTGCCAGAATATTTTCAAGCTGTCGCTGTTGCTGTTGTAGATTATTTAAATCTTGCTGCAATCGCTGGCAATCTTGTTGAAGATGCTGTTGCTGTTGCTGTTGCACCGTCAGTTGTTGCTGCCAGTCTTGACGCTGCTGCTGAGTTTGCTGAAGCTTGCGCAGGCGATCGCCATCACAAGTCTGTTGCTGTTGCATTTGGGTTAGCGTTACCCTGAGATTGGCTGCTTCGATCGCCAGTCCATCGCCTTGGCGCAACTGCGTAGATAATTCTTCAAGGTTGCGTTCTAGCACAGTCAGTTCTGCCTTGAACTGCCTCGCCTTTTCCTTGGCTTGTTCAGCAATTTCATCGTACTGATTAAGCTTGAGTAAATCGGCAAGAATTTGCTTGCGATCGCTAGGGCGCTTCAGCATAAACTCATCGGCGCGCCCCTGCCGTAGATATGCCGAGTTAATGAAGGTGTCGTAATCTAACCGCAAATGCTGAGAAATGATCTGTTGAGTAGCTCGTACCCCTCTTTCAGTCAGCGATCGAAAGCCTGGGGGCGAGAGAACTTGAAATTCAAGGGTGGTAGCTTGCCCTCGGTAACGACTACGAATAATTCGGTAGGTTTGATCGTGGCACTGAAATGTAAAGTCTACCAACGCTTCCATTGAGCCTTGATTAATGATGTCGTCTTCAGTGCTAGCACGACTTTGCCCCCAAACTGCCCAAGCGATCGCTTCCAACAACGATGACTTCCCAGCCCCATTAGCACCACAAATACAGGCGACATGGAGACCTCGAAAACTGAGGGTTGCCTCACGATAGCTAAGAAAGTTTTTAAGCGTGAGCTGTTGAGGTATCACGAAGTCAGGATCTAGATCTTATGAAACCAAGATAGCAGTACATTAGCACTTTAATACTACCGAACTATTCCATTCGCTCCAACATCAACCTAGCAAAATACTATTCTCTTAAATTATTTGTAGCAGGAGATTCTTGAACCAATTTCCTAAGACTCTTGGCAAGTGATATTTTCTAGGCTCAACTTTTCTGACACCGCAGTCAATTCACTTTGTCGAGGCAAGACAACGGCATCAAGTTCTGCCTTCATATCGAATCCTTGCCAAGCCACCATTCCTGAAATTTGCGTCAGCTTAAAGGGAGATGCCGCCAAGGGGCACGTACTCCAACTACCTTGAACCGGAACCCCCAGCTTCTGGCAATTCCCTCCCCGTCGCCCCTCTGATCGATAGAAGGTGCAATGACGACAGGATAAAATATTGCCTGCTAGAGATTTCATAGTGTTTGGTCTTTCCGACGCGAATCTTCGTCCTCATTCTGATCCATAGTTTTTACGGCTTTTCCCTCAGAAAACAGTATCTAAACCTTACCCAGAGGCACTTTGAACGATCCCGAAGAAAACCTAATATTTTAGATTGTCTTTAGACTCTTGTTACGTTTAGAGAAAGACTTTCAAGAGGTAAGATTCTGTCCAAGACCTTCTAAGTAACCCTACGGATATTGCCTAGAACAGGCTGGGGATCGCGTCAAACAGGAAGCGAAAGAACAGCGCAAATGCGATTAATCGCGAGTTAAGAGAAAATAAATTTTACAAAATGGTAAGAAACAGAAATTCATTGAATATCAATCAATATGCAAACTAATTTTTGATAAAAATTACGCTGAATAATATAAATTTGTAATCTAAACCGTGTGTCTTTATCCGTAGAATTGCTGAAGAGCAATATCATTTTTGCAGTAAAGCTTTTGTCATTAAAAACTAACTTGTATGTCCGATTCCACCCCTCTTGACCTAGAAACTGCCCATAGGATTTTGAAGCAGTTTGGTACGCTTAAGCCTGCGTCCATACCTGGCGTAAACCAGACCAGGGTTCAGCAGGCGTTACTGCTAGCTGCAAGTCAGTCTGACTATCAAATGCTGGGCGTTTGTGCTGACACTTTAGAGCAAGGAATTCTGGCTTTGCAGGGCTATGCTGAGGCATTAAGCTACAGCCCAACCTTCAACTTGGAGCCTGTCGAAGGTTCGGTCTACATCAAGTTCAATCCAAACTCGGCGAAATGTTATGCCAGCCCTTATGACGGAGAGCATCGGGGCGTTTTAGTGTCTTGTCAGTCTGCCGATGATGCAGATGTTAATGAAACCTATGGACATTTACCGCTGGATTTGTTTGAGCACTCGACCTAAATCTCTTCCCCAACCCTCTGCTAAAGGAAAGAGGTCTTTGATTCAGGCTCAGACTTTCATGACAGCGCCGACATTAGCAACGCCGTTTTTTCTTCACCTGACGATACTACGCCATAAACTTTCCCAGATTTTTGCAAACTGAGTGTTCCAGATCTGCGTCATTTGTAGCCATAGCTCTTCAGGGCCAACGCCAAAAAAAAGCTGTAGCCCTAGCACGACTGCTGCGATCGCCAGCGCTGTGCCAACGGTTGCTTTAACCACCTTTAGCAACCAACCAAATACCAAAAAAGCCACCAACAGCGAAGCAACTACAATTAGCCCCGTCATAGCTCTCCCATTGTCAATTTATTGTTCCTGTTAATGGCGAACTAGCACTAGCATAAGCTTTAACAGGGATACGTCCTGCCAAATAAGCCATGCGTCCCGCCTGCGTTGCCATGCCCATCGCTTCAGCCATGAGCGCTGGGTCTTCAGCTTGAGCGATCGCCGTATTAATTAACAAAGCATCTGCTCCCAGTTCCATTGCCTGGGCTGCTTCGCTAGGTGTGCCAATGCCTGCATCGACCACGACTGGAACCGTAGCATTTTCAATAATAATTTGAATATTTGCTAAATTCTTGATACCCTGCCCTGACCCAATGGGAGAACCCAGAGGCATCACAGTCACACAGCCTACTTCCTGCAACCGCTTCGCCAACAGTGGATCAGCATTAATGTAGGGCAATACGGCAAACCCCTCTTTTACCAGCTGCTCTGCTGCCTCTAGCGTGCCAATCGGATCAGGCAAGAGGTACTTACCATCGGGAATAACTTCTAGCTTGACAAAATTGTTGTCTTCTTGCCCCAACAATTTTGCCATTTCCCGCCCCAAACGCGCCACCCGAACCGCATCTTCGGCAGTCTGACAGCCCGCTGTATTAGGCAGCATCCAAATCTTGCTCCAGTCGATCGCCTCTGCCAATCCTTCATGTCCTGGCGCACTAGTTTGAACCCGGCGCACTGCCACGGTGACAATTTCGCTACCACTAGCGGCGATACTTTGGCGCATTTGGTCAAAGTTACGATACTTGCCCGTACCCGTCATTAAACGAGATTGAAAGGTGCGTCCAGCAATGGTAAGCGGAGTTAAGGAAAGCGCGCGCTGAGGAGATGAGAGCGTAGCAGATTGAAGGGATGAAACCATGGTGCGTACTAAGAGGAGAGGTCATTCAGAACTCCTAGCCTACCACCAAGCAGAGATCGGTCGGTCGGCAGAAGTGGGGCGAGGGGTAGAGGTAACCGTCTGTCTAGAGCCAGGAGCAATGACCGATCGTTGAGAAGTTTGGCTCGGAATCCTCTTCAATTCTTCGGCAGCAAGCTTTTCGGGCAGCGTCTGCCAACCGATTTTAGCTTGAGGGCCATAGACAAAAGCATCTAAAGAATCGCTAAAATTTCCAACGTTTTTAGAGAAACGTGCCACTAAATCTTGACCCAATCGCCGATAGTCTTGAACATCACGGGGGCTGATAGATGGGCGATCGGTTTGAACACCAGGCTGACGATCGGGCGAGAAGATTGCCAGGTCATCAAACCTAGGATTAAGAGAGCGATTCGCTAGAAGGATGGCAAAAAAAATCAGTAAACTAATAGCGACAAACTGAGTCACATTTTTAATTAAACGAAGCGCTGTAAATGCCAGCCCAACGACAGAAATACCCAGCAATGACAGAATAATCGTGACAGGTTCAGGCATGTGAGTGCCTCCTAAACAGAAGAGTTAGTGAGAGCAACCTGTCCTCTAGCTGTTCTTCAAACATCACCATAGAGCGGAAACAGGCGGAGTACGAGGCGCGTTCCCAGCAGTCGTAGGTGCAGGATTGATAGGACGAGCAGGTTCGCTCACAGGGGGCAGAGCAGATTGAGCCGTCAAATCAACCAGATTCCATCCTTTGTCAGCACTTGGGGAGGCAGAAGAGGGTGGAGTGGCAATTCGGGTAGAGGGAACATTTGCTGAAGGAACGGTCGTTGAGGGAACTGTCGTTGAGGGAACAGCATTAGGATCTAGCGGTACAGGCTCAACGCTGCTGGTTGAATTGGGATTTGCCGTGGAGGGGACGGCGGGTGGGGGCGGCGGTAAGGAGGGCAGCCCTAGTTTGACTTCACCAGTGCGAACAGCGTTGAAGGTTTCGGACATTTTGCCGGGAGCAATGAACAGAGTGGCGATCGCCAATGTAGCCAAACTCAGCGGTCGAATCAGCCCTTTCAAAGCTGCGCCCACCACTGCAAAAACTGCACTTAGCACCCAAAAGCTCAGCAATCCGTCCACAACTCACCTCTGCTGCAACATAATTTTATTGTAAGACAGCCCACCCTCTGTTAAGAAAACCCGCGACTTAAATTTATATCGCCTCAACTAGTATCAATTTTCCTTACAATTTCCTGATAACGTGTCTTTTCATCACCGCAAGCCCACCTAAAACCTATGACTGTCGATTTAATGGACGCTCAAACAATCTGGCTCTACGACACAACGCTGCGAGATGGCGCACAGCGCGAAGGTTTATCGCTGTCGCTAGAAGATAAGCTGCGAATTGCGCGTCAGATCGACCGTTTAGGAATTCCATTTATTGAAGGGGGTTGGCCTGGTGCAAACCCCAAAGACGTGCAGTTTTTTTGGCAATTGAAAGAAGAGCCTTTGACTCAGGCAGAAGTTGTGGCATTTTGCTCGACTCGCCGTCCCGGCAGAAAAGCAGATGAAGACCCCATGCTACAGCCCGTCTTGGCGGCTGGAACCCGTTGGATTACGCTCTTTGGCAAGTCCTGGGATTTGCATGTTACTGAGGGACTACAAACCACATTGCCCGAAAACTTGGCGATGATTCAAGACACGATCGAGTTTTTCCGCAGCCAAAATCGGCGGGTGATTTACGATGCCGAACATTGGTTTGATGGATATCAGCAAAACCCAGAATATGCGCTGAAGACTTTGGCAGCGGCGATCGCTGGCGGAGCCGAGTGGTTAGTTTTATGCGACACCAACGGTGGCACATTGCCGCACCAAATTACGGCGATCGTGGCTGCTGTCATTGAGTTTGTGAAGCAGCAAGCTGCCTCTCCTCAAATTGGCATTCACACCCACAATGATTCTGGGACAGCCGTTGCAAACGTCTTAGCCGCCGTCATGGGGGGAGCCAAAATGGTGCAGGGAACCATCAACGGCTATGGCGAACGCTGCGGCAATGCCAATCTTTGTACACTTATTCCCAACCTCCAGCTAAAACTGGGCTACTCTTGCGTTCAATCGACTCAGTTAGCCCACTTAGCAGAATCTAGTCGGCTCATCAGCGAAGTAGTCAACCTAGCGCCTGACGATCATGCCCCGTTTGTGGGGCTGTCAGCATTTGCTCATAAAGGCGGTATCCATGTCAGCGCGGTTGAGCGCAATCCTCGCACCTATGAACACATTGAGCCAGAGCTCGTCGGAAATCTGCGCCGGATTGTCATTTCTGACCAAGCAGGATTAAGCAACGTCTTGGCGAAAGCGCGGAGTTTTGGCATTAATTTAGATAAACAAGATCCGCAGTGTCGGCAAATTTTGCAGCACCTTAAGATCTTAGAGAACCAGGGGTATCAGTTTGAGGCGGCAGAGGCAAGTTTTGAGCTACTCATGCGAGAAGCGCTGGGACAACGGCAACCGTTCTTCACTTTAAAAGATTTCCATGTCCATTGTGATATGTTGCCTGCTGCATCCCTCGATCTATCACCTGAGGGGGCAAGTCGATCTTTGGCAACCGTTAAAGTCTCTATCAACGGTAAAGATATTTTAGAAGCAGCCGAAGGAAATGGGCCTGTTTCTGCGCTGGATGCAGCACTTCGCAAAGCCCTAATTGGCTCTTATCCAGAAATTAGCTCGTTTCACCTCACCGATTACAAGGTGCGTATTCTGGACGGTGGAGCAGGCACAGCGGCTAAAACGCGGGTGCTGTTGGAATGCAGCAATGGTCATCAGCGATGGACGACTGTAGGCGTTTCGGCAAATATTATTGAAGCCTCTTACCAGGCAGTCGTAGAAGGATTGGAATACGGTTTGATGTTGCAGTTCCAGGCGAAAGCAGCGGTGGCATCTGGGTCTTAGGAAGTAGGTTATGGAAAATCCTGGTCTCCATAATTATTAGTCTCCAGAATTACTTTTCGCTTTGGTTTGCTCTACTTCGCCATGTGCCTTCAGCAGGGCGGCAATTTTTCGTCGCATTAAAATCCCAGGTTTATCGGTCATCATGTGTTGCTCTTGGGCGATGTCGAGAGGAACATTGTAGTCGGTTGTTTCTAAAATCGCTTTGTCTTCTAGCGTAACGGCGCGATCGAAGGCGATCGCACTGGCTGCAGAAGTTTCGGCTTCGGTATCATTGCGCAAACAAAACTGAACAATCTGCGATCGCGAATCACTAATTGGAACTGCCGTATTGACAATAACGTGGACTAAGCCGTTGGGATAAGCAATCTGCAGCCGACAGGTAAAGGGCATGTGCCAAGTCATATCTAAAGTCCGCAGGGTTTTATCTTGCTCCATCTTGAGGTTTTGCTGCTGCAATTCAGGGTTTGTCACGCCAAGAGTGCCCTGCATGGCAATTCCCTCTTCGGTTTCCCGAATCTCCATAGAATCGGGCACTGGGTGTTCGGCACTGCCAAAAGTTGTGACGTGAACAAAGGTCGGATGCGCCAAATCAAACTCGTTCTCCATAACCCTCAACCCCGCGCAGTTCCAAGGCTCGTAGAATTCGTGAATCAGCCGAAAATTGGGGTCGATCGCCTCTGGAATGTTGGGAATCTCTGCCAGCGGTTCGCCTAGGCAAACCCAAGCATAGCCATAGCGATCGGTGCAGGCATAAGCCTCTATTTTGTAGCTAGGAGAGATCGCGTCGGAGGACAGTTGAGGAACATGAGTACACACACCTTTTGCATCGTAGCGCCAGCCATGATAGGGGCACTCAATGCAGCCCTCGGTCACTTTGCCCAGAGAAAGTTGGGCAGAACGGTGACAGCAACGATCTTGAGCGGCAGCGGGATGTCCTTGGGAATCTCGCCAAAGAACTATTTTTTGCCCCAGCAATTCAAATGATAGAGGGCGATCGAGTAATTCTGATAATGGTATAACAGGATACCAGAAGCGCTTCAAGACAGGCTGTTGAGTGACTAACATCGCGATCTCTCAATAAATATAAAAAGTTTTCTAACCTGATTTAAACTCTAGCAACCGCTGACAGACTGTTCTCAATGAACTTGTCTTAGTAAACTTAAGTCCAAGCAAGTCAAAGTCAAACATCCTTTTCTCCTCCAGCTTAATTTGCTCTAGCTCAATCTTCTATACTAAAGATGTTGCGCCCTAAAGAACGTGACTAGGATTGTAGAGACTTCACCAGAGTCTGAAACAGCGCCATGCTGCGAGTTCCCCTGGTAGTGCATCTCAGTATTTTAATGGGCTTAAAATAATCAAAGGACTTAATTAGGATGAGTGACGAAATGGCAAATAAAATACAGAAAACAGATGCCGAGTGGAAGCAAATGCTGACTCCTGAGCAATACCGAGTGACTCGGCAAAAAGGTACAGAACGCGCATTTACGGGAGAATACCACGACAGCAAAGAGAAAGGCATTTACCAATGCGTTTGTTGCGGCAGTGACCTATTTACCTCTGATACCAAGTACAGTTCTGGGACGGGCTGGCCTAGCTTCTGGGATCCTATTAGCAAAACCAGCGTAGAGCTTGTCGAAGATCGCACTCTGTTTATGCGCAGAACTGAAGTAGTTTGTGCCAATTGCGACGCGCATTTAGGACATGTGTTTGGCGATGGGCCTGAACCGACTGGACAACGCTATTGCATGAACTCTGCTTCTTTGAAATTGGTTGATCCTAAGAATTAGGTTGAGACGGCTTTTTGCGAAATAGACCTGACATGCTCAAACCTGTAATCAGCATGATGGCAAGTCCTAAACCATTCAAAATGGGATAAATGCCTCCTAGGTGAAAGAGTTCACCGCTGTGCAAGCCCAGCAGAAAGTTACGGGAAATCCCCAGGTTAAAGTTCCATTCAGCAACCATTGTCACTAGCATTCCTGTAACGGTGGTGAGGATAAGTGGCAGAGCGACAATAACAGACAGAGTACGATGATATTTCCGAAAGGCTCGTTTCATAGAAATAGATCGGCGAGAAGAATATAGTCGGTAGGATCATGATCATCCTACTGACTGTTATATCTAAATTTATATCTAATTTATATCTGAGACGGCTCCGGTCACTTTATCTTTCGCCGCGCTGGTCACGCCGATCAGGTTTTGCCCTACAGTAATTGGCAGCATCAGTTGTAGCTTTCTCAGTGTTGTAGCCTGCGATTGCCAGCACGCTCACTGTAGCGATCGCCAGCATTGAATGCGACCAAATCATAAAGAGATCCTTTGAAAACCTGTAGCCGCTGACACTCAATAATGCGCGAGGAAAGATAGGCAAGGAATCATCAAGAAGTCGAAAAAACCTACCTTTTTAAGGTTTTGGGCTTTCGTTTCTCTTCCGGAATCAAACTCATGAGAAATATCTGGCAGCCAGCAAAAATGATAGGATGAATAATGAAAGAATTATGAAATCACCTTCCTATGGCTGACTCGTCCCAACCACCAAGCCTTCCCGAAGTCCACCGTAGCATCCCCATTCCCGAGAAAGGATTTTGGCGTAAGCTTTTAGCCTACGCTGGGCCTGGGTATCTCATATCGGTTGGGTATATGGATCCTGGCAATTGGGCGACTGATATTGCTGGCGGGTCACGATTTGGCTACACCTTACTCAGCGTAATATTGCTATCGAACTTGATGGCAATGCTATTGCAAGCCCTTTGTGTTCGGTTGGGAGTTGCCACTGGAAAAGACTTAGCCCAAGCCTGTCGAGATTACTTCGGCAAACGAACTAGCTTTGTTCTCTGGATACTCTGCGAAATTGCGATCGCTGCCTGTGACCTAGCCGAACTTTTGGGCAGCGCGATCGCTCTTCAGCTTCTCTTCGGGCTACCGCTTGTGTACGGTGTCTGCCTCACTGCCCTTGATGTTTTCGCCTTACTCTTCCTTCAACACAAAGGCTTCCGCTATGTCGAAGCGCTGATCATTACTCTTGTAACCACCATCGGCATCTGCTTCACCGCCGAGACCCTCTTTGCCAAGCCTAATATGGGTGGAATTTTGCAAGGCTATATTCCCAATGTCGAAATTTTACGCAACCCAGAAATGCTGTACCTGGCGATCGGCATTTTAGGGGCAACCGTCATGCCCCATAATCTCTATCTCCATTCTTCCATTATTCAAACTCGCCAATGGCAACCCACCGAACAAAAACGCTGGGAAGCTATCAAATTTGGCACCCTCGATTCAACCATTGCCCTGTTGTTAGCGCTGTTCATCAACTCCGCTATCTTAATTGTGTCTGCGGCTGTGTTCCACGCTTCTGGAAATCAACAGGTTGCCGAAATTCAGGATGCTTATCAGTTGCTTTCCCCCTTGGTTGGGGTAGGAGCCGCAAGCACTATCTTTGGTTTAGCCTTACTCGCCTCTGGGCAAAGTTCGACCCTAACTGCTACTCTGGCAGGGCAAATTGTCATGGAAGGGTTTGTGCGACTGCGGATGCCTGCATGGCTGCGGCGCTTGGCGACTAGGCTATTGGCTATGGTTCCAGCGCTGATTGCTGTGATCTGGTTTGGAGAGCAAAGCACTGGGCAACTGTTAGTGTTGAGCCAGGTCATTTTGAGCTTGCAACTCTCGTTCGCAGTTGTGCCACTGGTCATGTTCACCAGCGATCGCCGCATCATGGGAGAATTCGTTAACCCTTCTTGGCTTAAAACTTCGGCTTGGGGCGTGGCGATCGTCATTATGGGATTAAATGGCTGGCTACTAATCCAAACTTTTCTAAGCTGGTTTTAAGCCTAACAAGTCGCCTAATTTTCAAATAGATTGCGATCGCCCCAAAACGGGTCAAAAGACGGATCGATGGCTTCTAAGAAATCAGGCTTTTTCAATTGAGTAGGAGGGCGATCGGTGCTCCATGCCCACCATGCTGTTTCGCACTTACACTTGTAAAACTCTTGCCACTTACGGCGATGCTCTGGATTGTAAACCGGCGATCGACGATTGATCCACACCTGAGTTGCTTCGATCGAAGCCGCACGACAGCTAGGACAACAGAAAGACTGGGCATGAATTGCAGGCTGAATCCAGTCAGGAGGAGTTGGAGCGAAAGCTTCCATAGCACACAGGGGATGAGGACATTTACATGGTACAAGGTTCGGAGAAAGGCAAGATGAGAGTTAAGCTTTAAAGTTCGCTACGTCACGGTCAGCAGAAAATTCAAAAGAGCAAGCGACTAAAGTTAGGACTTTGATGGGCAGGCTAAATCCTGTTCAGCTTATTCTGTTCTTGCGTTCCCTTAACTATTATGCCTATCCTCAATTTCGTCTCCTTCATCGGAATCTTTGGGCTATGTGCGATCGCTTGGTTATTCTCCGAAAACCGTAATCCCAAATATTTCCCTTGGCGAGTCGTCATTATGGGAATTGGCTTACAGCTTGTATTGGGCGCGCTTGTCTTTTCGGTGCCTGGTGTAAGAGACTTGCTGCAAATCTTTAGTAACTTACTCAATGTTCTATTTGATGCAGCAGACGCTGGAGCTAGGTTCATCTTTGGTCGGAATATTCTACCCTTACCCGGTCAAGAGCCTATTATCCTGTCGCCATTGGCAGAGGGTGCAAGCTGTGCACCCGATACGGCAGGGCAAGTAATACCTGGTTTTTGTGGCATCAAGTTAGGCTATATCTTTGCCTTTCGGGCATTACCCGCAGTCATTTTCTTTTCAGGATTAATGGGGCTGCTCTATAACCTGGGCGTTATTCAGGTCATTACCAATATCTTCGCTAAAGTTTTCTACACCGTGATGCGGCTGAGTGGGGCTGAAGCGTTAAGTGGGGCTGCCAATATTTTTGTCGGCATTGAAGCGGCGATCGTGGTTCGTCCCTTTCTCGCAAAAATGACCCGCAGTGAACTCTGTGCTATCCTTTCCTGCTGCTTTGGCACGGCAGCTTCTTCTACTTTAGCGATCTACGTCAATTTCCTCCGACCTGTGTTTCCTAATATTCTGGGACATTTGGTTTCCGCGTCCATTATGGCGATTCCAGCTTGCTTTGTTCTCTCCAAAATTTTGGTTCCCGAAACCGAGATCCCCTTAACCGCAGATGGCATTCCTAACGAAATGATGGCACTGGCACTCACTGATCATTCAGACCAGCCCGAAACCGTTGGCGGCGAACCGATCGAGCGCGTCAGCCCCATGGATGCCGCCATCTTAGGAGCGTTAGATGGGGTGAAAATGGCAGTGCCGATCGCCGCAATCCTGATTTTGATTTTGGGCATGGTCTATCTCATTAATCAAATCTTTGGCGGTTTGGCAGCGTTGCCCAGTCCCGTTGGTGATATCTTCAAAGTCGTCACGCTGCAAAATATTTTAGGAGCCTTGTTCTTACCCCTGACAGCGCTGTCAGGGGTATCTTTGAACTGGAACGAACTCTGGGAATCTTCAGTCATTATTGGGCGACGATTGTTTGAAACCGCTATTCCACCCTATCAAGCATTAGGTGCAGCGGCGGCTTTACCGACAGCAGAACGAGTCATTAGCGATCGCGCCGTCCTCATTATTAGCTATGCTCTCTCCGGTTTTGCCCACCTCGCCTCAGTGGGTATTTTTGTTGGTGGCACTGCTGCCCTTGCTCCTTCCCGCCGCAGAGAAATTACAGAACTGGGCTGGAAAGCGCTCTTTGTCGGCACGTTAGCCACCTATATGATTGCCTGTGTTGCCGGAGTATTTGATACAGGCAGCGCTAGCATTTTGGGTTCTCCAGCGGCTCTTACCTTAGTTAAATGACACACGAGAATTAAATGACACACGAGAATTAAATGACACACGATCGCTAGAGGCATCTCGAAGCGATCGCTCACTGCGCTAACCAAGTCTCTAGATCCGCCAAACTCACAAAATCTAGTAGTGCTTCGCCTAGTGCGTCCAGCCGCTCTAAAGGAAGCGCTTCGACTTGGGCTTGCATTGCTTGTGGCAAAGAACCCACACGCCGATTCAGTTGACGGAGAATGAGCGATCGCTCTCCCCGTTCAATTCCTGCTTCCATCCAGCTTGTCACGACTTCCATAACAACCTCTTTTTGACTTGGATCAATTTTATCAAGTTCCGTTTGAAATACCTCTTCTTCCTGCTGTTCTAGCCTTAAATAGGTATCTACAAACCCTGATATCATCTTTGCCTGAGCCGGATTCAGTCGCAGTCGAGCCATTTGCTTTAAGCACTCTAGCTTTACAAGGGGTCGCTCTTGTCGCTCCATCTTCATTTTTGCCATGAAGGCACTGGCAACCGGATTTTGTAGTTGGGCATACGCTTGCCAGTTCAAGTGGTTGAGCCGAATTGCTCGATAGTTAAACTGCAAAACTTCCCAATCAGAAAACTTAACTTTGTAAGTACGGTCACCTTCTTCACGCGGACTACGATGAGAAAAGATCACAATGGGATAAACAGGCAACTGATAAATGCGATGCAGTTGAGAAAAATAATTGAACATGCGGCGATCGAAGTTTTTACCGAACACGCCTTGATGCTCTAGATGCACGATAAAAAATGAGTCTTCGTTTAGAAACCTGGCTTTGACTACCACATCGGCTTCGTAAGTGTCGCCCTCAGTTAAGTCAGCGAAGATTTCTTGAGGTTGGAACTCCAGGGAATGGCGATCGAGATAGACGGCGACTTGAGGAAAAAACAAGTCGATGAATTCTGGAAAAAATTCCCCCAGTAATTCTTTAAAGGCATGATCATGATCTGGCATTGCTAAGCCTCTGCAAACACAGGTAGGGCTAATGGCTCTGCCAACTTCTGCTGAGTTGTGGTTAATAGCGTATCTAAATAGCTGCGTAAATGATTCCACTGATGGCGATTAGGACGATAGGTTTGATCAGGCTGCTTGGCAAACAAAGGAGCAAGCTGCACCGACTGGTAGTCAGGGTTAGCGCGTGAGTCGGAAGTGAGCCAAAGGGCATCAGGATCGGCGAGAGCAAAACCACTGGGTAGGTGTCCATCCAATAAAGCCAGAATGGGAGTATGGCAAACTTGGGTGTCAATGCCTTGGTGCTCTAATAAAATCATGATTTCAGCGATCGTCACAGGATGATTGGGGAAAACTCGCAGCAGTTCTTGCAGCAAATAGTAGTCGCTGTACTGGTGGCGGCAGCGATCGACAACCTGGCGATGCAAGGGCAGAACTGCTAACCCGTAAGCTACACGGCTACAGCTTGGGATACAAGTTTCTTGGGGTGATGAGGGGAGATCATAGGTGTCTTGAATAATAGTGGCGTTGGGCAGCTTTTGCCGCAGCCACCGAGCGATCGCCCCCAATGATGCCGTTCCGCCACTGCAAATCACTTGCTGAACAGCTAAAACAGGCGTTCCAGTTTGAGTTAGCAGCGCGTTCAGTTCGCGGTTTAACCGTTGCACATAAGGTAAAATTACCTGACTCGCGAGGTCTTGTCGCAGGATTGTTTTATAAACCTCTCCCAGTTTTAGGGTAAAGCTGCTCTGCTGCTGGAGCTTAATCTTGAGGTATTGTGCTGCCTCTAACAATGCCTGCCCTGCTGCCGAATCAGTCAACCGTTGGTGCAGTCGGTATCGCTGAGCCAGGTCAGGCTCACCAGGAGCAGGAAAAATTAAGTCATCAAAATAGATCTCTTCTAGAGAAATTTTCATATCTAGATCCACTTCGCCTGGTTCACCCATTTCCCGATTCAAAATGAGTTGACAAATAATATCTTGATCAATGCTACTGCCCGCGTAGGATAAGGTGCGAAATTGAAAATCTTTGTGGTGCAAAACTTGCGATCGACCGGGTAAATTGACCATTGCCATTTCTGTAACCGCGGCTCCTGCATGGAAAACCAAAGTTTCGCCCTGCCAATCGGCGTGATGCAAATGTACATCTTGTCCAGGATGCGGCGGCAACTGAATCTCTGCTCGATCGGCAGGACAGATGGCTGAAAGAAGAATCGCGATCGCCTCTTCAACTAAGAAAATTTGCTCAGGCTGTGCGACCAATCTCGCCCCCAAGACTGCCTCCCGCAGATTGAAGCTGTAGGTATCCGACCAACCTGCCGGGTAGCCAAGTACCACCGTTGCTAATTGCCGCATTGCCTGCTGAAAAGCTTTGTCTTCTAGCCCCATTGCCCCCGACAGCAGGGCAGCAGCATTAGGACAGTTGGGATTGAGAGTCATTAATAAACTTTGAAGAGACTGATGCACCCAACTCAGCGGGAACTGGAGATGATCAGCGCCTTGCAACATAGGCTCCCACCGAGACAGGGTTGGGGAGTAGTGAGGAATGCCCAACTTGAGGTAGGGCTTAAAGTTCTTTAAGACAAACTCTGGAGTGTCGGCTGTGGCGGCTAGAGCAACGGCAGCAGGGAGACAAAATTTTCGGCGATCGCCTGGCTGCTGGCTATGCCAATAGAGAGGATAAAGCTGACGAGTTTCACGGTTTAGCAAAACGGCTGAGATCCCCGTCGTGCCAATGTCAATTCCGAGATGCCAAGCTTTAGAAGCTGACGGGGAGGATGGGTGGCTCGCTCGATCACCCCCGTCCTGGACGGTGCTCTTCTCTAGAGTGCGATCTTTTTTTTTTGAGCAGTTCCTCCAACTCAGGCGATCGTCCGTCTAACTCTAGATCAGGAGATGGCTCAAATAATTCATCGTCTAACCCATCAAACGAAAAGGCATTGAACTCTTCAGGGTCTTCAGTCAAGAACGCTTCACGGTCGATTGGAGTAGATGAATGATCTTGCGGCATAGAAGTTTGGGGGGGAGATGCAGAAATAGATTCTGGGAGAACAGAGGTTTCTAAAGATAAGCCAACTTCCGAGTCAGGTGGATCAGAAACTGAAAAGTCAAAGTTGTTGAGGTCGAACTCTGTGGAGGATTGTGGTAGCAGGGTAGGATCAGCAGATTGCGGTAAGCCGACGGGATGCCCAGTCTCATCATCAAACAGCGTCATGTCCGCTTGAACTTGAACAGGTGAAACTTGAGGCAGATCAAAAATAGAATCGGAGAACTCTAGGTTTGATAAATCTGATTCCAGCAACTGACGCGTATCTTCTGGCAGAGCTTCTAAGTCAAGCATTGCAGGCGGAGCTGCATCTAGCAACAGACTTTCTTCAGGGTGAGCGGGTTCATAGGTGTTTTCTTCAAACTGTTCATCGATTTGAGAGGAAACAGTTGAGGGATCACCCATAAGATCAGAGAGAGAGGCGATCGCATCAGGGGGAGTTGACTCTGGGTCAGCAGTGACTTCTTGCAGAGGTGTCGCCGAGATCCCTTGCGGATCTCTCGAAGATCTCGTGGCTGGCTCAGGGTCAGGAACCTTCAGCAAAAATATTTCGACCGATTGAGATAACTCAGCATCAGAAAATTCTGGAGGAGGCGCTGCTTCTGCTTCAACGACCTCTGCTGGATCACCCATGCCTGAGAAAAACAAGTCACTTAGCTCAGCTATCTCTGCGATCGGAGTTTCTGTCTCTACCACTGCTTCGACTGGAGTCACAAATTCAGCAGTAAGCTCAACTGCTACTTCCCCAGCTTCCACTTCTACCCTATCTCCAAACAAACTTTGGTAAAGCTCATCATCAGCTTCCGAGTCATCAACCTTTGACGATTCGGCACCTGCACTTAATTCTTCAACACCCCTGCCGTTCAGTTGGTTCAACAAATCCATCGCCGAAGATAAGTCTTCAGTTAAGTCCTCAGTCTCAGCATTAGGGGGTGCAGTTGAAATTGAGGGCAACGGCTCTAAACTTTCCTGAAACAGAGTAATGTCTTCTGCATTGGTTGAATCTAGATGGTGCTGAAGTAGGGTAATTTCATCGTCATAAAAGCTGAGGGGGGCATCATCAGTCGAGAGGTCTAAAGGCTCTAAACCAAGGTCTGACTGATCCAAATCAGGAGTTTGACTAGCTGGGTTTAAGCCATTTAGTTCTCCTAAAAGTTGATCAATCTCAGTATCTACAGAAGGGGAACTCGTACCTAAACTAGGCGCTTCGACCTGAAGGGAAGATTGCAAGTAGGTTGAAGTTTCGCGCCCTAAATGTTCTGCCAAGCGATTGACCAACGCCGAAAACATTGCCTCACCCTGCTGCCCCAAGGTGTGCATTCGATTCAAGCCTTGCTCTAACGAATCCTCGTAGCTATTAATGTTAGCGTGCATGGATTCAAAAATGATGCGAATGGCTGAATCGAGGCGCATCATAAGCTGATCAGATTGGGCTTGTAGACGCTGCATGTGCTGGAGCCGCTGGGCTGGGCTAAGAGCATCGCCATCGCCCAAGAAGGGCTGATCAGCAGGCGTTTGCGCCGATAAACTTGCCAGCATATTGGCGACTTGCCCCGTCAAGTTTTCTTGCAACTGCTGCATAGAAGACTGAAGAAACTCAGACACAAATTGCTGATTAGCGGCAGGTAAAGACTGCTGCCGCTGTGCTTCAAGCTGCTGAACTTCTTGTGCCAATGCCGATCGCCGCTGTTGCAATGCATCAATGTCTGAGCGCAAAGGCTGGAGCATATTAGTGCGCAAATAATTCATTTCCTGCAAAACAGCTTGCAAAACCTGTTGAGCAGTTTCAACCGACTGCCCCGTCATTGCGCCAGGGGCAGTACTGCCTGTTAACGGTCTATCCTCTGCTTCCCGTGTCTGTTGTTGTAGCACTACTAGGTAGCTGCGGGTTTGTTGCAGCACCTGGCGCTGCTGGTCTACCTCACCAGATTGCAGCCAAGGAAAACGAGGGATGCTTTTACGAAGCGCCTCGTCAATTTGTCGAATGAGTTCTTGAATTTGGACAGTTTGCGGAGTCACTATTGAATCCTTTGTATTAAGCTTGACGGGCGTGTAGCTAGACTGACGGGAAGCAATACAGGAAGCAGAGGGTAAAGGATTGGCATAGCTGCCCAAATATTAACGCCATCCCCCGTGACGGGATCAAAATAATGCTTCGATGAATGGTAATTCAGGAGATGTCATTTCTTTTACATCTTTCTACTTAAGTTGAATGGAGCTTTCAGGAAAGTCTAGCGCTTCTCTACTAATCTGTTTTGATGTGGTAACTCAGATTTAGGAGTGACATGGATTAAAGATACAAAAGTTAAGATTGAGCGATCGCCACTGTCACGCCGCCTAAGTAATCTTCATGACGAAAGGTCTGTTTCGTGACACAAAGGTTTGCCCCAAGAGGTGCAGCTAGAAGGGCAGCCGCTTCGGCAACGCTAGGGCAACCCACTAAGGCTTGGGTACGGGGAGAGGAGCAAGTGGTGGGAATTTGGCTCAACTCGGCGGCGGTGAAGCTCAACAGGGAAAGATGGCGATCGCGGCAGTATTCTACTAATCCTGCTTCATCGGCTTTGCGATCGAGGGTGGCAATTGCGGCGATCGCAGTTTCGAGGAGATGATGACTTTGGCAGACCTGGGCGATCGCCAGTTCGATGAGTAAGCGAGAGGAATGGCGCTGACAGCCAATGCCGACCCAGAGTGTTTTTGGCAGGTGGGTTTTTGGCATAGGGTTAAATTTTCTGACTGACTGTTTTAAAGAATCTACTTTAAAGAATTTACCGTGATGCGGTTCCACGAGTCACCCCGAGTTGATTCTGCACTTTCAACGCTCTCCAAAGCTGAGAACCTGAGATTTCTCCTTGCAAAAGCTGACGGTAATAGTGAAGAGTTTGTATGACTTGCTCGGGGCTTTCATCTACAAATTCAACGCGGAAATGATGCACTCCTAAATTTTGAAGCTGTGAAACATATTCTGCGCCCGTTTGAGCCGTCGCATTAAATACAGTATTACGACACCCTGCATCAGCTTTGAGAACGTGCTGTTTCCCTGTGCGATCGAGCAACTTCACCTCGTGTTGTTCACAGGGGCGACCACAATTTGTATAATCAGTTCCCTGTGACATGAATGCACAAAAGACACAATGCTCCATATGAAACATCGGCATATGCTGGTGGATAGTGATTTCAAACCAATCGGCAGGACAGCTTGTGATTAAATCTTTAAGTTGGTCAATATTGAGGTCATAGGAAGCAGTAAGGCGCTCCAAATTAAAGTGCTGCTTCAAGTAATCGGCAGTCAGACCGTTGGCAACGTTAAGGGAAAAGTCTCCCAGGCAGCGCGCGGCTTTGCCGTTACCGCAAGGGTCGCCTGCAAAAAATTGAAGCTGATCATAATTTCGCACTAAATATCCATCGGCTTCGCTATCGCGCACTTGCTGTAAAATCCAGTTCTCTCCCGGTTTTGTAATTCGAGGAGGGGCGACCCAAATCTGTTGATGATGGGAGTGCGCTAGGGTGACGGCATCTCGGTAAGTTCGGGGATCTTCAAATTCGCAGTAGACCGTGGAAATATCAGATTCTACAACGGCTTTAAGCTGCTCAAAAGTGCGAACTAACGGTACGAGGGAGGGGTAATGCGATCCCTTGCGGATATCTCGAAGAGCTCGCCCGGATAAATTCTCTGCTATCTGAGGGTAAAGGGTAAGACGGGATGCATTAGGGTTGAGTTGCCATTGTTTGGGGCGCGATCGCAGTTCTTCTAGACCGTTCACAATTTCTCGTCGTAACCGATTCAGTTCACTGACTGGAATCATGACCTTACCTGTAATATGATTCGTTAATTTTTCCAGATAAAAAGGTGTGTTTCCTAGTCGTCCTAATTGTTCTTCTAGACGTTCTGAAGTCAGATGTTTGTTGTGCGCCTCGACCAAAGGCATAGTAGATTCGACCTGGGTGATATTTCCTTGTTCATCACGGGCGATCGCCACTAAGTTCTGTCCAATCTCGCCGTGGATTTCTAGCTGAATAGAACGTTGAAACTGAGGGATTTCTGTATTAAAACTTTGGCGAAGATGGCGATCGAGTTCAGGATCGCTCGTTTTCCAAACCTTGTTCCCTACTTCAATTTTGCGGAAGTTCAACGCATCTCGTCCAAAGCTCAAAACTGCATTCTGTCCTCGTTGTTCAACCGTGTAAATTCTACCGCCCTCTTCCTTCGCCTCTGGATGTCCGGAATCAAACACAACACCATCTCCGGCTTTGGGAAATTCCTGTACTTGTACCGTTACCTTTTCATTGCGAATTTCTGTGACTTCTCCCAGGTAAAAGCCTCGTTTTTTGCCAAACCGAGCGTGAACTAATTCTTGGTTGTTAATTCCTTCAAACCAGCCTGTATAAAGACCGCGAGAGAACGCCATTTCCAGGTTATATTGCTCTTCTGAAAGCACCGTATGTTCTAAATTAGCCATGATCCGATCTAACGCTTTGCGATAAACCTGAGTGACGTTAGCCACATATTCTGGCGTTTTCAAACGACCTTCGATTTTAAGGCAAGTTACTCCTGCTTTTACCAGTTCGGGTAGAACTTCTAGACCCGCTAAATCTTGAGGACTGAGAAGATATTTGCGATCGCCCAAATCCAACAATTTTCCATCTACCACCAAGTCATAAGGCATCCGGCAAGCCTGCGCACATTCTCCCCGATTCGCCGATCGTCCGCCCAAAGCCTCGCTCGTCAAACATTGTCCCGAATACGCGACACACAACGCGCCATGCACAAACACTTCTAACGGCAGTTCAACCGCTTGCTGAATTTTGTTGATTTCTTTAATAGAACACTCACGAGCCAGCACCACCAATTGACAACCCAACGCTTGGGCAAACTTCACACCCGCCGCGCTGGTAATGGTCATTTGCGTAGAAGCGTGAATGGGAAAATCTGGTGACAGGTGACGAATCAGGCGACAGATGCCAATGTCTTGCACGATCGCCGCGTCTACTCCGGCTGCAATCATAGAGCGTAAATACTGCTCGGCTTCAGCCAGTTCGCTAGGAAAAATCAGCGTGTTGAGCGTGACATAGCCCTTAACTCCCCGACGATGCAAAAACGCCATCAGTTCGGGCAAATCTGCCTCGGTAAAATTTTGCGCCCGCATTCTGGCATTAAACCGATCCAAACCAAAATAAATGGCATCGGCTCCATTTTCCACAGCGGCTTTGGCACAGTCCCAGTATCCGGCTGGAGCAAGGAGTTCGGGGCATTTGAGAGCAGAAGGCATGGGGGCGATCGCAAGAGAACCTCTTCATCCTATCGCACTCGTCCGACGACAAACTTGAGGTAACGCCCTTCGGGAAATTGGGCTGGGACGGGATGATCGAGCGGCTGTCCGGCTTCGTGGATAATTTGCAGGCGATGTCCGGTACTGGCTCCGGCGGCGGCGATCATTTCCTTAAATGCGTCGGGGTTAACTTGGCTAGTGCAGCTTGCGGTTGCTAATAAGCCGCCAGGGGTAACGCATTGCAGGGCAAGGGCATTGAGTTTGGTGTAGGCACGGAGAGCGGCGTGGCGATTTTGCTTGGTTTTGGCAAAGCTGGGCGGGTCGAGAATTATTAAGTCGAAGCGCTGTTTTTGTTCGACGTAGCGACTGAGTAAGGTGAAGCAATCTTCGGTGATAAAGGTATGGCGAGATTCGTCTAATTGATTGAGATGAATATTTGTCGTTGTGGCTTGTGCTAGCGATCGCCCTACATCTACACTGACCACTCGCTTTGCTCCGCCTCGCAGGGCATACAGTGAAAAGGCTCCCGTGTAGGAAAAGCAATTCAGTACTTCCCGGTCTTGACTCCAACCTTCTAAAAACCGCCGATTTTCTCGATGATCCAGGAATAGTCCAGTTTTTTGTCCGGTCTGCAAATCTACCTGAAACTTTAGATGATGTTCTTGTACCGTCAAATCTTTCGGCGCGGCTTGTCCCCAGAACAACCTGCCTTTACCGGATTCTTCATCTCTTTCTTCGGGCAAATCAGCAGAGTGCTTGGTTCGTAGAATAATGCCTTTGAGAGAATAGGTGGCGATTAACGCAGCAACCAGATCCTCTAGAAGTCTGGCAGCGCCTTCCATGTAGGTTTGAATCACGGCATAGTCGCCATATAAATCGACCGTTAGTCCAGGTAGCCCGTCACCTTCGCCAAACAGCCAGCGGTAGGCGGTGCAGCCCTGTTGCCGGAGGGGCGATCGCAGTTCCCAGGCAGCTTGCACTTGGTCATAAAACCATTTTTTGTCGGGCACCTGCCGTTCTGAAAAAATCCGAATGGCGATCGAACCGTTGGCATCCCACAATCCATATCCTGTCCACCCCCCGCAGCGCACCTTCACCCAAGTTCCCGATGGAAAGCGAACTGAGGGCGGCACATGGTTGCGGTAAACCCACGGATGTCCTTGGGCGAGGCGTTGTTTGAGGTGCGTGGGTAGTTGAATGTCTGGGGCTTTGGGCATGGGGTGATGAGTGGAGCGATCGCGGGGATGGGATTAATTTCTTCAAGTTGCTGTTGTGGATTCTGATACTACCTCTAAAAGTTTCATCGTAATGCGATCGCCCCCTCTTCTCCTTACGCTGCTTGCAAAGTTTGCGGTTGAGGTAGGAGCCTTCCCTCGGCTTCATAACTTTCGATGATTAGTTCCAGCACCTCTTGAGCATTTTTGAGCGCCTCTTCGTAGGTGTCACCGTGGGTAAAATACCGCTGAATCTCTGTCGAAAATTCTGGCAGTTCAACTAGGTAGCAGTCATCCTCATCAGACCAAGCAATATTTACTCGATATTTAAGTTGGCTCATTCGTTTTGTTCCTTTTCATCTAATTGTTGTAACGCTGTATTTACCAATTTTTCTAAGTAGGGCTTTGCGTCTTGGCTATCTTTCCCAGCCAGAGTAATTGGCAATTCTGGTAGTCCCGAATGAATCCAGCGTTCGTGGCTACCCCGGATTCGCTTACATTCAAAGCCAGCTTGACGTAGAATTGCCTTTAATTCCCTGATTTTCTTGGGCATATTTTTTCCAATTGTGCCAACTCTTTAACTGCAATTCCTCTGGTTAATGCTCTTAAAAATCCCATTCTTCAAACAAATCTGTGACAGGCATGGAGAAATCCGGCACCACATCCTCACCTTCTAACTGATCATGAGGACGCAACAAGCGATCGGGTTCCGGTGAATGGTAAACCAACACGTATTTCTCATCGGGATGAATGACCCACACTAAACGAGTGTCATTGTTAAAATACTCCACAATTTTTTCGTGGATCTCTTCAACAGTGTTGCCAGGTGAGAGAATTTCGACCACTAGATCAGGAGAACCTTGAAAGAAGCCGCGCGGTGGACGCTTTAATCCCTTGAGCCGTTCTCTTGCCACAAAGGAAACATCGGGCGATCGCTTGTTACCCGTCTTTAAAGTAAACGCTGTACTAGAATCGCAGACGGCACCCAGCCTATTTTGCTGTACAAACGTTGTCAAAACTGCGACTAAAATACAAGCCACATAGCCATGCTCCATCCCCGAATTGCCCATATCCACCAACGCCTCATTCACTAACTCATAACGATGCCCATCTTTAGGCAACGCCATAAACTCCTCATCCGTCCAAGTCTTCTGATCAATAGAGATAGTTTTGCCAGAGATCGCCATAGTTCCAGCCCTCTCAGATTTTCCTCAATCGCTGTCTCCAGTTTCGCACTTTCAGTAAACCGCTACTCCCAAGTTATCCTCAAGTCAGAGATTCAAGCCATCTCTTGAGAATTTCATTGGCAGATTCTACTCCCAAGGATTGCTCGCGCTACTATATTGGGTGCATGAAATTACGACGCGCGATCGCATGATAAACATCCCTCAACTTTTGGCTGAAGAACTCTCCCTGCGCCCCGCCCAAGTTGCCAGCGCCCTAGAACTGTTGGCAGAAGGAGCAACGGTGCCCTTTATTGCTCGGTATCGCAAGGAGCGAACGGAGGAGATGAACGAGATTCAATTGCGGGATTTGTTCGATCGCTTTGCCTACCTCACCGAACTGGAAGAGCGAAAAGCCATCATTTTGAGATCGATCGCCGATCAAGGTAAGCTCACCGCCGACTTAGAAACCCAAATTACAGCTAGCCTGCTTAAAACCGAACTGGAAGATCTCTATCTGCCCTATCGCCCCAAACGCCGCACCCGCGCCACGATCGCCAAAGAAAAGGGACTAGAGCCATTGGCAGATTTTATCCGCGCCTTGAATCAGCCTAACGTCCAGACGGTGTTACTGGAACCGGAAGCCGCTAAGTTTGTTTCAGAAGAGAAGGGCGTAAAGACGGCAGAAGAAGCTTTGAGGGGCGCATCGGATATTTTGGCGGAGGAAGTGGCGGAGAAAGCAGCGTTACGGGCGTATTTACGCGATTATTTGACGGATTCGGGAATGTTTGTGTCGCAGATGAAGGGGGAACAGCCGGAGGGTTCGACTAAGTTTGAGATGTATCGCAGCTACCAAGCTAAAGTGAAGGCGATCGCCCCTCACAATTTGCTAGCACTTTACCGGGGAGAAGCGGAGGGCATATTAAACTTCGACTTGAACTTTGATGAAGAGCAGGTTTTGGCTTATTTAGACTCTGAAGAAATCCACAGCAAAGCCCCTGCCATTCGTACTTTTTATCGCGGGATGTTAAAAGATGCGTTCAATCGGCTGATGAAAACTTCGCTGATTGGAGAAGTGCGATCGGCGAAAAAGCTACAGGCTGATGTGGAATCGATTCAAACCTTTGAGGCGAATTTAAGAGAACTTTTGCTGTCTGCTCCGGCAGGCATGAAACCGACAATGGCGATCGATCCTGGTTTTCGCACGGGCTGTAAAGTTGCGGTGCTAGATCAGACAGGTAAGTTTTTGGAATACCAAACCATCTTTCCCCATCAGGCGGCAAACCAGCGGGTGCAGGCAGGTCTGGCTGTGAAGAAGTTGGTGGAAAAATATCAGGTAGAACTGATTGCGATTGGTAACGGCACTGCGGGACGAGAAACAGACGAGTTTGTGGAGGAAGTGCTGCAATCTTTAGACCTCAAGCCCGTGAAAGTGATGGTGAATGAGTCGGGGGCTTCCATTTATTCAGCCAGTGAAGTGGCGATCGCTGAATTTCCTGACCAAGATATCACGGTGCGGGGAGCTATTAGCATTGGAAGACGGCTGCAAGACCCGCTAGCAGAACTGGTGAAAATTGATCCGAAGTCTATTGGTGTGGGTCAATATCAGCACGACGTTGATCAGAAGCTGTTGCGCAAAAAACTCGATGAAACGGTGGAAAGCTGCGTCAATTATGTCGGTGTTGACCTGAACATGGCTTCAAAAGAACTCTTGACCTCGGTGTCTGGCATTACGGGGGCGATCGCTAATAACATCGTGGCGTATCGGAATGAGAACGGAGCATTTGGCGATCGGCGCACTCTTCTCAAAGTCCCTAAGCTGGGCCCTAAAGCCTACGAGCAATCTGCTGGTTTTCTGCGCATCCGGGGCGGCAAGAATCCTTTAGACAATACCGCTGTACACCCTGAAAGCTATGGTGTGGTCGAAAGCATGGCGAAAGATCTCAATGTCCCTTTAACCGACATGACCCAGGTGGCGGAACGATTAAAGCAAGCCGACCTAAAGAAATATGCGACGGATAAAGTGGGCGAACCCACCCTGCGAGACATTTTGGCAGAACTGGAAAAGCCAGGGCGCGACCCGCGTGCCGAGTTCAAATATGCCACATTCAAGGAAGGTGTGAAAGACTTGCGCGACTTAACCGTGGGCATGGAGCTAGAGGGCGTAATTACCAACGTGGCTAACTTTGGGGCATTTGTGGATGTTGGCGTGCATCAAGATGGGCTAGTCCATGTGTCGCAGCTAGCAGATAAGTTCGTCAGTGACCCGCAGCAAATCGTGAAGGTGGGGCAGGTGGTCAAAGTTCGGGTGTTAGAGATCAATGAGAGTCTGAAACGGATTAGCTTGTCGATGAAAGCGGGCGGTGAAGGCATATCGGGTAGAACTGGAAAGCCTACAACTCAGCCTATTGTCCATAAAAGCAAGCGATCGCCCCAAACTCTATCGCCCCAAACTCTATCTCAAAGCAAGCATCCAGAACAAAGCAGCGTTAACTCCACAGAAAACAACGTCAACTCAGCAGGAAATAGCGTCAACCCTACACAAAACAACGTCAACCCTACACAAAACAACGTCAACCCTACAAAAAACAACGTCAACCCTACAAAAAATAGCGTCAAGCTAACAGAAAATAGCGTCAAGCCAGTAGAAACCAACATCAACCCAGCAAAAAATAGCGTCAACCCCACACGAAACAACGTTAAGCCAGCAGAAAACCGACCTGCCGCCGATCCAACCCTAGAAGACTTGAAGGCGAAGTTTGGAAAGAAACGCTAAATCTAGCCGAATCTATTTTAGATTTTGGATTTCATGTAAAGTCCTAACCTCAGATCCCTAATGCGCTTGATCTGCCCGCAAAAAATCGACAAACTGCCTCGCTGTCCTCCCCGATCGCCCATTCTGTCGAGTTGCCCACTGCAACGCCCGAAACTCTAAATCCTTATCCCTAATCTCGATCGCCGCTTCCTTCACCAAATGACGGACAATTTCTAAATAGGTGGTTTGATCGGCAGGCTCAAAGGTCAGCGTTAAGCCAAAGCGATCGCTAAACGACAGTTTTTCCTGCAACGTATCCCAGTGATGAATCTCATCCGCATCTTTGGGTGTGGGGCGATCGCCGTAAAACTCCCGCACTAGATGCCGCCGATTGGAGGTCGCATACACCGCTACGTTTTCGGGTCGCGCCGTCAAGCTGCCTTCCAAGACCACCTTAAGCGCCTTAAATGACTCGTCATCTTCCTCAAAAGACAAATCATCGACAAAAATAATGAACCGATGGGGCACCAGACGCAACTGCTCGACGATCGTGGGCAGATCTTTTAAATTCGCCTTGCCCACTTCAATCAGCCGCAAACCGCGATCGCCATATTCATGCACCAAAGCCTTGACCAGCGAAGATTTTCCCGTGCCTCGACTGCCGTAAAGCAAAACATTCAACGCTGGGTAACCTGCCAGCAGCGCCTCCGTATTCTTCAGCAACGCCGCTCTAGGAATCTCGTAGCCCACTAGCGATCGTAGCCGAACTGGGTCAGGGTGGGCAATACCCGCAAATTGCCCGTTTTGCCAACGAAAGGCATGATGGGTTGCAAATACACCAACGCCAGCTTGGCGATAATAATCGGCTAAGTCGGGCAAAATTTCTGTCCAATCTTCTAATGTTTGGAATTGTCGCCAAAGATTTGAGTCGAGGGCATGGGTGGGAGCGATCTCTGCGAGATACCCGCAAGGGGTCGTCCACTCTACTAACGGTGCAGAAAACGAAAACCTAGCCTTCATCCAGAGGTTAAACTGATGACCGCTGCATTGATACAAGCTTTGTAGCCCTCGTAAATCCTGCCGTGCCGCCAAGACTAAAGCAGGTGGCAACTCGGACAAAGGCGATCCTTTGTGAGGTACTCGCTGTACCCCACGAGTAAAAGGATTATCTGCCCGCGTAATCTGCGTCAACAAATAATCCTGCCAGCTTAGCCCCGCCGCCGCCATCGTCCGAAACCATTGCCCATACGTTTCTAAACAAGCCAACTCATCCTTACTCTGCTGCCGAAACACTTGTAGCAACCGCAAAAATGCCTGCCCAATCTCATCATCGAAAACTGACTGATACAGCAGTAACGCTGCCACCTGACGCTGCAAAACCTCGATTGAAGCAGAAACAGACTCGCTCATTGATACCAGATGTTACAGAACATTGATTACAGACGAATTAGGGGTTGAACAATGAGAATATGAGCGAGGGTTGGCAACTCTCGCCAGCTTACAACTACCCTATCATTCTTATCCGCTATGACTCCCGGAACCATCGCAGCGATCGCTTATGCCATCCTCGCCATCATTGGCGGCATCATTGGCTACGCCCAAGTTCAGAGTAAAGTTTCCCTGATTTCTGGTATCGTTAGCGGCTTACTTCTCTTAGCCGGAGGTATTGCTCAACAGCAGGGCATGAGGTGGGGACTGCCGCTATCTGTTGCGATTACCGCGTTACTAATTGTCGTCTTCGCCGTGCGTTGGTTTAAAACCCGCAAGCTCATGCCAGCCGGACTTATGATTGCCGCAGGCATTGCAGCTTTAGCCGGAATGCTACTGCAATTTACCTAAATCTTAACTGTATCGACCTCAGAGCCTAGAACAAGCCTCAACCCAATAAGGTTTACTTTGGCTTATCAAAAGCGTGTAAGCTCGTTGCTTTGTCTGACGCATTAACGACCAATAGTTGATAAATTTCTCAGATTTGTAAGGAATCTGGGAAATTTTAGGCTACATAGATAGTCAAAACTTGTTTGAAAAATTCTCTTGACTGAGAGGATTTGCTCTATTGAGGTTTCGGTTCTGCCTTTAGCAGCCTCAATTAAAGTAATTCACAACCCCTTAATGGGGATACTGAAAGGTATCATCTTTACTTTGCCGATCGCGTTACCGTCGACTCTACTCGTATCAAGCCCCTTAGGACTTAAACAACCTCTCTAAAATCAAAGTTATCTAACAATAACTAGAGATGTCCTTGCCACAAACGTCTGCTAAGTAACAGAGTGCCCGAAAACGCAAAGCTACCACTTCATCGTAGACAGGATTCAGCTTACAGAGAGGTGGAATGTAGAGTAGGGTATAGCCTTTGAACTGCACACGTCTTTCAAAAGGGCATTGAGACGGAATTTGCTGACACAAGAAGTGAGCAAACCCTGCATCTTTGACTTCAATTTTGTTTAACCATTGCCGTACTGGAGAGAAAAGGTCGATCGCAGGCTTAGTGGATGGTGCCTTAGGAGGTACTACTGGGCTAGAGCTCGTATTGGTCTGGTTAACCCAACCCCAACTAACAAGGGTAGAGGTTTTTGTTTCGTCATTCTTTGATGAGTTCATCGTTCCTTCCTTGATTCCAACTGGCTAGTGACCTAGATGGGATAAATCACTCGTAAAGTTCCCTAATAGACTCATACACAGGTTAAAGCAGCTTTATCGGAACGAATTGTTAATACTTGAAGCCAGAAAAAGTAGTAAACCTAATACTTTTTCAAGAGCAGAAAAACCCTCGCCTCATCAAGTGTGTAGAAGGCTACACGTCGTTCATACAGCTTTAAGTGACATGGCTATTGTGTCCGAAGAAAATCGGATGGAAGTTCGTGGAAACACGGATTTTTGAGATTGATAAATCTTTGAAATAGGGCAGCTTCACCTGATATTTTACTGATGAAGTGTGACGGAAGCTACAGTTTTAAATGAGCCAAGACTCGACGTAAAAAAAAGAAATTGAAATAGTTTCGTTGTGATTTCCGCTTAACACCATAACACTCAAAAAGGCGACCTGTCGATCGCCTTTCCAAACTTTATTTGAACTTAAAGGGCAGCTACCAGATTATTAAGAAGCAACCTTTGCCGTCGATCGCTGTCTCCGAGAACTGCTTGGAGCAGTAGACTGGGGCGTTGGCAGCGGTTGCGTGGCTTGCGGACTTGATGGATGAGATGCGGAGGACTGTTGCCCTGAAGCCTGTTGGGTGGTTTGCATCATGAACACTAGCGTAGGACTAGATTGCAGTTCCCGTCGCAGTAACCGTCGTAAGTCAGCTTCGATGTCTGCTTGCAGCTTTACCCAGTTCACTTCAGCAGCTTTGCCATTACCCGAAGCGGGAGCGATTTCTGACCAACCATTTTTAACAACATTCTCAATGCTCTGAGACACTGCTTTTTCAAGGCGAGCCTTCTCAATGCTGGTCACAACACCGCGCAAATGTACTTCCGGCTTCGCGATCAATTCACCCGTCCAGTTGATAGTAGCAGCGACCGTAACAATCCCCTCTTCAGCCATCTGCTGACGCTCTTTGAGAACCCGCTCTTGAACAATTCCTGAGCGAGAAGCATCGACTAGTTCAATCCCTGAAGGCACCTTACCCGAAACCTGGATGCGATCGGGAGTCAGTTCCACAACGTCGCCGTTGTCGATAATAATCATGTTCTCTGCCGGAATACCCATACTCTGAGCAGTTTCAGAGTGCTTGACCAGCATCCGGTGCTCACCATGAACAGGGATAAAGAACTTAGGACGGGTCAGGGCAATCATCATTTTCTGATCTTCCTGAGCGCCGTGACCCGAAACGTGGATACCTTTATCCTTTCCGTAAACCACCTTTGCCCCCTGCATCATCAGTTTGTCAATTGTGTTGACAACGGCAATGGTGTTGCCCGGGATGGGATTTGCCGAGAATACGACTGTATCGCCCTCGCGGATTTTGACTTGGCGGTGATCCTGGTTGGCAATCCGAGTCATGGCTGCCATGGGTTCGCCTTGCGATCCAGTAGTCAGAATCAGAACATTATTATCTGGCAGTTTATTGACCATGTTGAGCGGTACAAAAACATCATCCGTGCATTTGATGTACCCTAAGTTCCGAGCATGGGCAATTACGTTCAGCATTGAGCGACCTAGCACCGCAACCGATCGCTTGTTCTTTTTCGCCAACTCCAAAATCATGTTGACGCGATGTACCGAGGAGGCAAAGGTCGTTACTAAGAGCCGTCCCGGAGCCTGGGAGAAAATACGATCGAGGTTAGGAAAAACTGCTCGCTCAGAAGGTGTAAATCCTGGCACTTCCGAGTTAGTAGAGTCACTGATGAGGCACAGCACACCTTTTTCACCATGCTCTGCTAAGCGCTGCAAATCAAAAGTTTCGCCATCTACAGGCGTATGATCAATTTTGAAATCGCCTGTGTGAATCACCACGCCCAAAGGGGTATGGATTGCCACCGTGAAGCTATCCGCCATGGAATGGGTATTGCGAATATATTCCACGAGGAAAGAGGCACCAATGCGAACCATGTCGCGGGGACGGACAGTGCGCAGTTCGGTGCGATCGGAAACGCCTGCCTCTTCTAGCTTGTCTTGCAGCAGCGCCATTGCCAAACGAGGCCCATAAATCACCGGAATATCGAATTGCTTGAGGTGGAAGGCAATGCCACCAATGTGATCTTCATGCCCGTGAGTGACGATCATGCCTTTAATTTTGTGGCGATTTTCCCGTAGATAGGTCATGTCAGGCAAGACAATATTAACTCCGTGCATTCCATCAGAGGGAAAAGCAAGCCCGGCATCTAAGAGGATAATCTCGTCGTTGTACTCAAACACGCAGGTATTTTTACCAATTTCGTGAAGTCCACCGAGAGGGATAACTTTTAATACGTCAGCTGAACCATTTTGACTCATGTGTGTCCTTAATTCTTCAAGGTGATTAGAAACTTTTGCAACGAAGGCGTTGCTAGAAAACAGAACCTTGAGTTCATGGAAATGACAGAACTCAGGGATAGAGAGAAAACTCTTTAGATGACCTATTTAGTTGTGAGCAAATCTGTGGGTGCGATCGCTTTTCTAAATTGCAAACAAGGCACTATACAGGAAGTAATCCTATTTCTTCCATGACTTTCCGAAGGATTTGATCAACATCAAGGGACTGATCTGCTAGAGGTGGGCGAGTATTGCCAACTTGCCATCCTTGTAGCCTTAGAGCGGCTTTCAAAGGAATGGGATTTGCAGTCACAAATAAAGCTTTGAACAGCGGGATAAGCTGTAAATGAATTTTACGAGCATCAAGAACCTGACCTTGTTCAAACGCCTGAACCATCTGCTGCATTAAATCTCCCACCAAGTGACTGGCTACACTGACTACTCCTTTTGCGCCCACTGCCAACATGGGTAGCGTCAAAGAATCATCACCAGAGTAAATGCCAAACTCGGGTGGAGTTGAACGTCGAACTTGACTCACTTGGTCAAGATTGCCACTGGCTTCCTTGATTGCCACAATGTTCGGAATTTTAGCAAGATGAATCACAGTTTCGGGTGCTAAATTTTGACCGGTACGTCCTGGAATGTTGTAAAGCATCATAGGTAGATCGGGACTGGCTTCAGCGATCGCCCGGAAATGCTGGTAAAGCCCATCTTGAGGAGGCTTATTGTAGTAAGGAACTACTTGCAGTGTCCCATCTAATCTTAGCTGATCTGCCTTTTGTGTGGCAGCGATCGCCTCTTGGGTAGAGTTTGACCCCGCCCCTGCGATAATTTTAGCTTTCCCAAAAATTGCTTTTTGAACCACTTGAAATAGTTCAAATTCTTCATCCCAAGTCAGGGTAGGCGATTCGCCCGTCGTCCCACAGACAACCAACGTATCACTGCCATGCTCAACTAAGTAAACGGCTAACCGCTCAGCTAAAGCATAGTCTACACTACCGTCCTTAGCAAACGGCGTGATCATTGCAGTCACCACACGTCCAAAATCTACCACACGTTACTAACTCCTCGATCGTCTAACTAAACTATTTTGATTTCTGACTAGGCAGTTACTGCCAGTTTTGTAGGGCGAATTAAGTCTTGTGCAACTAATAATTCAGCAATCTGGATTGCGTTCAAAGCTGCTCCTTTGCGAATCTGGTCACCACTCAACCAAAGTTCTAAACAGTTAGGGTCAGAAATATCTTGGCGAATCCGACCTACCAATACGGCATCTTGCCCACTTGCCTCGCTGGGCATAGGAAAGTAGTTCGCTTGCCAGTCTTCAACCAGCTTAACTCCCGGAGCTTGGCTCAAAATCTCACGGGCTTGAGTCACAGAAAAAGGTGACTCAAATTCTAGATTAAGGGCTTCTGAGTGGGCGCGCAATACGGGAACCCGTATACAGGTCGCGGTTACTCGGAGGTTGGGCGCTGAAAAGATTTTTCGAGTTTCATTAACCATTTTCATTTCTTCTTCACAATAGCCCCGATCGTCAATTGGAGTATTGTGGGGAAAAAGGTTAAAGGCTAAAGGATAGGGAAAGATTTCAGCTTTAGGTTCTTCTCCATTGAGAATCGCTTGTGCCTGTACTTTCACTTCTTCCATCGCTCTAGCGCCTGCACCACTGGCAGATTGGTAGGTTGCAGCCACAACTCGACGGATGGGCTGTACCTGATGCAGGGGGTAGATTGCAACTGCCATCAAAATAGTAGTGCAGTTGGGGTTAGCAATAATTCCTTGGTGCTGGGCAGCCGCCGCAGGGTTAACCTCTGGAATGACCAGTGGAACATCAGGACGCATTCGGAAAGCGCTGGAGTTGTCGATCATGACAGCCCCGGCTGCAATAATTTTGTTTGCCCAAGCTTTAGAAACAGAACCTCCAGCAGAGGCAAGAACTAAGTCAATATTGTCAAAGGAGCGATCGCCAACCGCTTCAACTACGTACTCTTTATCAGCAAGCACCAGCTTCTCACCTGCCGAACGAGGAGAGGACAGCAGCTTCAAGCTAGCCACCGGAAAATGACGCTCAGCCAGTAACTCTAAAAGCTCAGTGCCGACTGCTCCTGTCGCACCCAGAACAGCAACTCGATAAGTTTTAGGCAACCTCAATATCCTCCAATCAAACAACAAACAGTCTTTTTCTTGAAAACAACACTAAAATTTTTTGGAGTCACTCAATTACTAACCACAAGTGAGGTACATAGAAAACAGTGTAGAGGCGAGTCGAACGTTTATTGATTGCCAGATACAAAGCTTTAGGCGTAAGCCTTCCATTTAGGGTACGATTGCCCTTTTCTTTATTGAACCTTAGAGGGTTGAACCTTACTTATAAGTCTGCCAAGGTTAATATTTGGCATAGTAACACTGGGCGTGTATCGACTTAAGCGTACTTGCTTTCTCCAAATCATAGCGGATCTCTTACGCTTTTGAAGAAGACGATATTAAGAGATACATTACTATAATATCCCCAAATCCTGACTCCCTGCTGCGGAAGCATGACGAGATATGTTTCACTCCTGAGCAGTTGAGTCAGAATCAGCTACTATAGCTAATTGCGGCAAAGCTGACTAGTTTCAGCCCCATAAGAAGCGACACGCAACGAGAAATTCTAATGAAAGTTACCCAGGCAAAGCTCCCCGCCAGTCAAATTGGTCTAGAAATCGAGATTACCCCTGAGATGTCATCAAAGGCTTACGAGAAGGCTCTCCAGGAGTTTACTCGGAATGCCAACATTCCTGGGTTTCGGAAGGGCAAGGTGCCCCGACAAGTTCTGCTACAGCGGTTTGGTTCGAGCCGAATTAAAGCCACAGTGGTTGAAGATCTGATTCAAGACAGCCTGAAAAAGGCAGTTGAGACCGAAAAAATTCAAACAATGGGTCAGTTTAGCCTTCAATCGTCCTTTGATGAGTTGGTAGAGCAGTTTGAGCCAGGTGCGTCCCTAACCTTTGCTGCCGCGATCGACGTTCCGCCTGAGGTCAAGCTGGGTGAATACACAGGATTGACCGTTAAAGCTGAAGAAGTGAAATATGACCCTAGCAAAGTAGACACGGTGCTAGAAGATTACCGCAAACGGGCTGCCACACTGGTTCCAGTCGAAGGACGGGTTGCTGAGCAGGGGGACATAGCGATCGTGGACTTTGCAGGGCGGTTTGCAGATGCGCCTGAAGGCGAAGAGCCGGGTGAAATTCCAGGGGGAAGTGCTGAAGATTTTCAGATTGAACTTTCTGAAGGCAAGTTCATTCCTGGGTTTATTGAAGGAACTTTTGGAATGAGTCCTGGAGAAACAAAGGAAGTCGAAGTGACTTTTCCAGAAGGCTATCCGCAGGAAGATTTGGCAGGCAAACCTGCCGTGTTTACGATTACTCTTAAAGAGCTAAAAGCTCAAGAGCTTCCCGATCTGGATGATGATTTTGCTCAGGAAGTGAGTGCCTTTGAAACCCTGACAGAGCTACGAGAATCGCTAGAAACTCGTTATCAGAAAGAAGCCGAGCAGAAGACCAAGAACAATAAGCAGGAAGCTTTGTTGACTGAGCTAGTGAAGCATATTGAGGTTGAACTGCCTGAAACTTTGGTGAAACAAGAAATTGATTATTCTGTCACGCAAACAGCGATGCAGTTTAGCCAACAAGGGATGGACGTTAAAAAAATGTTTACCCAGGAAATTGTTTCTATGCTGCGGGAACAGGCGCGTCCTGAATCTATTACTCGAATTCAGCGCACTCTGGCTCTAGGGGAAATCGCTAAGCAGCAATCTTTAGAGGTAGAGGCTAGTGCCATTGAGGTCAAAATGAATGAAATTTTGGCTGAGTATGCTGGGCAGGATCGAGAGATTGACACAGAACGTCTGCGGGAAGTGGTTTCGGAAGACTTGCTTAAGGATAAAATTCTAGGCTGGTTAGAAGAGCAAAGTTCTATAGAACTAGTCCCAGAGGGGTCACTGGAGCCTGCTGAGGAAGAATTGGAGGAAGATACAGAAGAGGCAGAGGAAACAGTTGTTGAATCAGAAGCAACCTCTGATGATGCGATCGATGTTGCCGCTGAGGTGGTAGAAGAGGTTGCTGATGAAATAGCTGCTGATGAAATAGTTTCTGATGAAATAGTTGCCGATAAAGCGATCGCCGCCGAAGTGATAGAAGAGGCTCCTGCTGAAACCCCTAAAAAATCGAAGGGAAAATCTGGCAAGCAAACGTCTTAATCTGAATCGAAGTAGGATAGGGGAGAATGAGGCGGTTCTTGGTAGATATCTCAAGGCGATCGTGGTTCATTCCTCCCTTAGGTCTAGGGCATTTAGTGCCTAATTGTTGGGTAGAGTAAGGGTGCTTAGGTCGGCAAACCCCATAAAGCCGATTTCTATCTCAAAACAAGCGTTCACTGTATTTCAGGTCTTATGCCCCAGTCTAAAGATTCCAAGTTTTCCCCGTCCAGCCCCAGAGATTTTGGGTTTAATGCCTCTATCTCGTACCCTGTTTCCTCCACCATTGAGGTGCGAAACGTTGTGCCAATGGTGCTAGAGCAGTCAGGGAGAGGTGAGCGCGCCTTCGACATTTACTCTCGCCTTCTGCGTGAACGCATTATTTTTCTGGGCACTCCTGTCACTGACGATGTTGCAGATTCGATCGTGGCTCAGCTGCTTTATCTAGATGCCGATGATCCTGACAAAGATATTCAAATCTATATCAATTCGCCAGGAGGATCGGTTTCGGCAGGAATGGCAATCTACGATACAATGCAGCAGGTTCGCCCCGATGTCGTTACGATTTGCTACGGTCTGGCGGCAAGCATGGGCGCATTTTTGCTGTCAGCAGGCGAACATGGAAAACGGCTATCCCTGCCTAGCGCTCGGATTATGATTCATCAGCCCTTAGGAGGTGCCCAGGGTCAGGCAGTAGATATTGAAATTCAAGCCAGAGAAATCCTGTACATTAAGCGTACTTTGAACGAATTGTTGGCTTATCATACGAAGCAACCTTTTGATAAAGTTGAGGCTGATACAGAGCGCGATTTTTTTATGTCGGCAGAAGAAGCTAAGGACTATGGTCTGATTGATCAGGTTGTCACTCGCAAAGATTTACCCACAATTACCGCAGTGAAATAAGGGGCGAATATGTCTAAGTATGACTCCCATCTCAAATGTTCGTTCTGCGGCAAATCGCAGGAGCAAGTTCGGAAACTCATTGCCGGGCCTGGCGTTTACATTTGTGATGAGTGCGTTGACCTCTGCAACGAGATTCTAGATGAGGAGTTGTTCGACTCGACCGCAGCCGTCCCTCAGCCTTCTGCACGGAGAGATGGACCAGAGAAGCGTCCGGCTCGCTCTGCTAATATGTCGATGAGCCAAATCCCTAAGCCGCGTGAGATCAAGAAACATCTTGACGGGCACGTGATTGGGCAAGATGAGGCGAAAAAAATTCTTTCGGTAGCGGTTTATAACCACTATAAGCGTCTAAGCTTTTTGCAGTCTAAAGGAACGGCAAAGAACGAAGACCCAGTAGAGTTGCAAAAGTCGAACATTTTACTGATTGGTCCTACGGGCTGCGGTAAGACTTTGTTGGCTCAAACTTTAGCTGAAATGTTGGATGTACCCTTTGCTGTGGCAGATGCGACAACTCTGACCGAGGCAGGGTATGTGGGAGAGGATGTTGAAAATATCCTGCTGAGGCTGCTCCAGGTTGCAGATTTGGATGTGGACGCAGCACAACGCGGCATTATCTACATTGATGAAATCGATAAAATCGCCCGCAAGAGCGAGAATCCTTCAATTACCCGAGATGTGTCAGGAGAAGGGGTTCAACAGGCGTTGTTGAAGATGTTGGAAGGAACGGTTGCTAATGTGCCGCCGCAGGGAGGGCGCAAGCATCCGTATCAGGACTGTATTCAGATTGATACAAGCAATATTTTATTTATTTGTGGTGGAGCGTTTGTGGGTTTGGATAAAGCCGTAGAACAGCGGATGGGCAAAAAGTCGATGGGCTTTGTTCAGCCGGGTGAGGGGCAGATGAAGGAGAAAAAATCGTCGGATGTGCTAAAGCACCTAGAGCCAGACGATATGGTGAGGTTTGGAATGATTCCTGAGTTTATTGGGCGGGTGCCCGTGATGGCAGTGGTGAATCCGCTGGATGAGGATACGCTGACGGAGATTTTGACAGAGCCAAAGAATGCTTTGGTGAAGCAGTTCCAGAAACTGATGCGGATGGATAATGTGAGCCTAGAGTTTAAGCCAGATGCTATTCGGGCGATCGCTAAAGAAGCATTCCGCCGCAAAACTGGTGCCAGAGCGCTACGTAGCATTGTTGAGGAACTCATGCTGGATGTCATGTATGAGCTACCTTCTCGCAAGGACGTAACTCGTTGTGCCATTACTCGTGAAATGGTAGAAAAGCGATCGACTGCTGAACTGTTGGTACATCCTTCCTCATTGCCTAAGCCAGAGTCCGCATAGAATTCTTAGGATTTTACAGATAAACTTAATTTAGTTTGAGCGGAGGTTACGCCAGGCTGACCCTTAGCGATACCTATTTTTGCCTTTTACTACTTTTTACTACCTTCTAGATTAGAAAATGCCTGAGATTAATATTCGTGGTGTAGATCACTACTACGAGTGGATTGGAGTTCCGGGACAGCCTGTGCCGTCGGGTAAGCCCGTGTTGGTCTTTATTCATGGCTGGGCAGGCTCAACTCGCTACTGGCAGAGTACAGCCCTGGCGTTTGCTGAGCGGTTTGATTGCCTGCTATACGATATGCGAGGGTTTGGGCGATCGCGTCTCCCTCGTCCTATTCCTTCTGAAGTAGAGGCGATAGGCTACGAACTTGACAGCTTTGCCGATGATTTAGCGTTGCTGCTGGATGGGTTAGGAATCGAGAAAATTTATCTGAATGCTCACTCTACGGGTGGCTCAGTCGCAGTCATTTTTCTTAACCGTTATCCACAGAGAGTTGAGCAGGCAATTTTGACTTGTAATGGGGTGTTTTCGTACAATGCCTTGGCTTTTAAGACATTCCACTTTTTTGCAGGCTACGTGGTTGCTTTTCGCCCTCAGTGGCTCAAAAATATTCCAATGGTCGATCGCCTCTTTATGGCGCGCTTTGTTCGTCAACCCCTAGCCCCAGCAGCAAACCAAGCGTTTCTAGAAGATTTTTTGATGGCAGATCCTGAGGTAGCGCTGGGAACGGTTTATACGGCGGTCAGTAAAAAAGCTGCTGAAGAAATGCCCAATGAGTTTGCTCAGCTAACGGTGCCGACGTTACTAATTTCGGGGGAGTTTGACCAAATTATTCCGGTAGAGCTAGGACGAACAGCCGCAGCCTTGAATGATCAGGTCAAACACGTGGTGATGAAGGACACGGCTCACTTCCCGATGTTGGAAGACGTAGAGACTTACCTAGAGGTAACGCAAACATTTTTAAAGGAAGGCGCGATTGCGCTAGCCTAAGTTCATGTCTTCGCCGCTAGCCAGTTGCTCAAGATAGCATTCACCTGTTCTGGAACTTCGTCTTGGGGGCAATGTCCAGCGCCTTCGAGGGGAATGAACTGCTGGACAGCCGCATATTTTGCTAACTCCTGACCCAGGGCGATCGGTTCCCATGGATCGCGATCGCCCCACAGCAGGAGGGCAGTGCAAGGTAGCACCTCTAGCAAGTCCTCAGGCAGAGGGCCCTGAGAGTACCGAGTAAATGCCAAAAATACATCTGCGGCTCCGGGTTCAGCAGCCGGAGCCATTAGCATATCTACTAGCTCATCAGTCACCGCTTCAGGATGAGCATAGGCTTGTAGAAGGATTTTGCGAACGGTTTTAGGTTTAGCGAGGAGATTAAAAAACCTGTGCCCGATCCAACGAATGCCTAAGATATTTTGCAAGATAGGGGTACCGAGGCTGCGATACCAGGGGAGAGTGCTGCGACGGCGATCGTGTAACAGTCGCAGCGAACAGTTCAACATTGCTACTTCTCGCACCCATTCTGGATAATCAACTGCCGTTTGCATGGCGACGATGCAGCCAACAGAATTGCCGATCAGGAAAGCTGGAGTGCCGACAACTTCCCGGCAAAAATCAGCAATTTGCTGTGCCCAAGTTTCAAATGTGTAGCTTATTTCGGTGCCAGGTGTGGGCTTGGCAGAACCACCAAAGCCAATTAGGTCAATGGCATAGACTCGATAGTGCGTGGCTAGTGCTGGAATATTTTTTCGCCAGTGTCCCCAAGAGGCTCCAAATCCGTGAATCAGAACGATCGCTGCCCCAGTTTCGCCTTGAGTTTGGTAACAAATCGAAAACCCTTGCCACGTCCAGATTTTTGGAGCAGCAAGGGTTTCTGAGAAAGAAGCGATCGGAATAGAAGTCATATCAGAAGAAGAGATAAATTTACATTTCTTTACTTCTTATTCTGACAGGTTTTATCTTTAGCCGAAGCGACCGCTGACATAATCCTGTGTAGACTTTTCCTTAGGATGATTAAAGATGTTTTGGGTGTGATCGTGCTCCACCAAGTAGCCATACCGTCCGCCACTTTCAGACGCTTCAGCGTTGAAGAATGCCGTCATATCAGCGACACGAGATGCCTGCTGCATATTGTGGGTCACGATAATGATGGTGAACTCTTTCTTTAGCTCATGCATTAAATCCTCAACCCGCAGAGTTGAGATCGGGTCGAGGGCAGAACAAGGTTCGTCCATGAGAATAACTTCAGGCTTGATGGCGATCGTCCGGGCAATGCACAAGCGCTGCTGTTGTCCTCCTGAAAGCGACAAACCGCTTTGCTTCAGCTTATCTTTCACCTCTTCCCAAAGAGCGGCACTTTTAAGCGATCGCTCTACCAACTCATCCATGTTGCCTTTATAGCCATTAATCCGCGCCCCAAACGCAATATTGTCGTAAATCGACTTAGGGAATGGGTTAGGCTTTTGAAACACCATGCCTACCCGACGGCGCACTTCTACTGGGTCAGTTTGCTTGGCGTACAGATCAATGCCTTCAAAGGTGATGCGACCTTCAACTCTAGCGCTAGGGATCAAGTCGTTGAGGCGGTTATAGCACCGCAACAGCGTACTTTTGCCACAACCTGAAGGACCAATTAATGCTGTTACCTGATGACGAGGAATATCCAGGTAGACATCTCGAACAGCATGGAAGGAACCGTAATAGATATTGACTTTTTCAGTGTGAATCACCACATCCGACAGGGAGGGTTGAGTAGAGTTAGATTGAGTATCGGAAACAGCCATAGGTTTCGGAGGATTGACAGGACAAGGTGAAGGACTTTAACGATGTGAGTGCCAACTAACCGAAGGTTTGGCGGCGGGAAAGGCTACGAGCGCCAATGCTGATCACAAGAATCAACATCACTAAGAACAGAGAAGCAGCCCAAGCTAGCTCTTGCTGATTCTGATAGGGCGCGCCCGCAAAGTTATAAATCAACACCGGAAGAGTCGCGATAGGTTCAAGTACGCCTCTAGCGTAGTACTGGTTGAATAATGCTGTAATCAGCAAAGGAGCCGTTTCGCCCGATGCCCGTGCTAGGGAAAGTGTTACTCCAGTCGCAATAGAAGGTAGAGCGGCTGGCAGCACAATTTGGGTAATAGTCTGGAAGTTGGTTGCACCGACCCCGATCGCCCCTTGCCGAGTTTCCATCGGCACCGACTTCAGTCCCTCTTCTGCCGTGCGTTCTACAATTGGAATCATGAGAATGGCTAGAGCAATACCCCCTGCTAATGCCGAGAAGGTACCCGTTACCAGTACTACAACCCCGTAAGCAAACAGCCCCATGATGATGGAAGGTACGCCACTCAAAACGTTGATGCCAAAGCGAACGAAGTTAGCGAACTGGGTGCCTCTAGCAAACTCTGAAACAAAGATTGCTGCCATGACACCAAACGGAACGCTAATTAGCGCAGCAATACCCAAGACGATGAGAGAACCCACGATCGCATTTCCAAAACCGCCGCCTTGCAATAAGGGAGGCGGTGGCAACTCAGTAAACAAGTCAAGACCAAAGCTAGGAGCGCCCCTAGAAATGACTGTCCATAGAATTGAGAACAGAGGCAGTGCCAGCAATAAGGCGCAGCCTGTCACCAGCACAGTCATGAAGGTACCAAACCATTTACGCTGAGGCGACACCTTATAAGACATCGCCTCCTGACTCGAACCGGGATTGGGCTGATCTGAAAGCGGAACCATAGTATACCTGTATCCAAGTGAATGAGAAACTACTCAATTTGCTGGAAGCGACTGATTACAACCTCTGCCAAAACGTTGACAGCAAGGGTTAGCAACATCAAAATTAGTCCGGTGTAGATCAAGGAAGAAAGTTGCAAGCCGCTGGCTTCAGGAAACTGGTTGGCAATCAGAGCGGCGATCGTCGAAGATGGTCCGAAAATCGATGCACTGATTCTGGGTGAGTTCCCGATTAACATAGCGGCTGCCATAGTTTCGCCTAGCGCCCGACCAAGGGCTAGCATGACCGCTCCGATAATGCCTGACAGTGCGGCTGGAAGCAATACTTTTATAATGGTTTCCCAGCGAGTCGCACCGAGCGCCAATGACCCTTGGCGAAGCTGAGGCGGTAAAGAAATTAGGGAATCTCTTGAAATTGCAATGATGATAGGAGAAATCATAATGCCCAATACCAAGCTTGCCTGGAAAAGACCTCGGATATCAGGAGCCGTGCTAAAGAGAGGAATCCACCCAAAAACTTGGTAAACCCATCTTAGGATGGGTTGGATGGCTGGAACTAATACAAAAATGCCCCACAGCCCATACACAACGCTAGGGACAGCGGCAAGCAGTTCGATGATAAATGCGACTGGTGTCCGAACACTAGGTGGCAGAAAATCTTCGCTGAGGAAAATTGCTACACCGACACCCAGAGGCACTGCAATCAACAGCGCAATTATAGAACTCATGATGGTGCCGTAGATTTGAGGCAATGCGCCGAATATACCTTCAACAGGACTCCAGCGATTGGTAGTGATAAATCCTAGACCAAATTCGGCGATCGCCGGACGAGCAGTAGAAAACAATGAGGCTGTAATCCAAAGCAAGACAACTGCAATAAAGCAAGCAAAGGCGCAAGTTAAACCCAAAAATATTCGATCAATTAATCGAGCGATCGCGATCGACTGTTTCTCGTCTCCAGTGGACTCATTTGCTATTGACGAACTCATAAATTAGTCCTAAGAGAACAAAAAGCTCAACCTGAAACTTTTAATTAAGACCCTAATTAAGGTAGTCCTGAAACTAATTTCAATCTGCAATAGGACGCAAGTTTGCTGTCCCTGCCCACCAGCCAGTCCTACGGGTTTTGTGATTGCACCCGTAGGACTGACCAGTTAATCTCTATTTAACTTGAATCTTGGTCACAGCTTCGGTAACCTTACCTTTCACGCCAGCAGGCAAAGGAATGTAGCCCAGTTCATTGGAGTACTGGGTGCCATCGGTCAACGCCCAGTCAATAACTGAGGTCAACGCCTCTTTCTTGGCAGCATCTTGGTACGTGGGATATACCAACAGCCAGGTCAGGCTGGTGATGGGATAAGCCCCAGGATTGGCAGAGTCTGGCACTTTAAGTGCCAGGTCGGCTGGAATCTCCTCACCATCAAAGGCTAGAGCACCTGCTTCTGGGGAAGGAACAATAATTGCGCCAGATTTGTTTTCAATGGCAGCCATTGAAATGCCGTTTTCTTTGGCGTAAGCATACTCCACATATCCCACAGAGCCTTCAGCCTGCTGCACTTGGGCAGTCACGCCTTCGTTACCCTTGGCGCCAGTACCCACCGACCATTCCACTGTCTTGGCACCGCCTGCCTTCCAGTTAGGGCAGGCTGCATCTAGGTGAGTGGTAAACACTGCTGTAGTGCCGCTACCATCCGAACGATACACAAAGCTGATGGGTCTGTCAGGAAGAGTTGTGCCAGGGTTAGCGGCGGCGATCGTTGGATCATTCCAATTGGTAATTTCACCCGTAGCAATACCACAATAAGCTTCCCGTGAAAGCTTCAAGTCTTTTACTGTGGGTAAGTTGTAGGCAAATACAACTGATCCTGCCGTCATAGGCACCTGAATAGGGTCAGCACCATATTTTGTCTTGAACTGCGCTATCTCATCATCTTTCAGAGGTTCATCAGAAGCGCCAAAATCAACAGTACCCGCAAGATACTGCTCAACGCCCGCTCCGCTTCCGACCGATTGATAACTGACCTGGACTCCAGGTTGAACCTTGTTGTATTCAGCAAACCAACGTTGATAAACAGGAGCCGGGAAAGTAGCCCCTGCCCCATTCAACGATGCAGATGCAACGGTACCACCTGCGGCACCACTTGTAGCGGGAGATCCACCAGTGGCTGAGGGAGCTTCAGAAGTAGTGGATTGACACGCAGCAAAACCTAGTGAAACCACTGCCAAAGAAGCCAAGAAAACCCGACGCTTTAAGCGATTTGAAATCATATGTTCCTATCAGTTCGTATATTCTTGTTCAGGGTCGCGCCTGAATATTAGCGTCCGATGGTAAAGAAGAACTGAGCATTAGGTAAAGAACAGTTTAAGTTTACAGAAAATTTATTACTAAGGGACTCAGCGCTATGCTGTAAATATACCGACAACTAGAGTTTCTACGAGGCTTGAACTCACGATATGTATGATGTGATATATGACGGAAGCTGTAACTTGTGTGTCAATTTGGTCAAAGCCCTGGAACAACTCGATCGCGGTGAGCAGTTTCAATATGCCCCTATGCAAGATCAAAGAGTTCTAGAGCAATACGGCATCACGCCAAGCGACTGTGAAATGGGAATGCTGCTCATTCATCGCGAGAACCCAACGCAGCGCTGGCAGGGAAGTGATGCGGCTGAAGAAATTGGTCATCTGTTGCCGGGGGCTCAAGGGATTGTGGCGGCTTATCGGGCCATACCTGGGGTGAAATGGATGGGCGATCGCTTCTATGAGCAGATCCGCGATCATCGCTATCCCCTTTTTGGTAAACGAGAAACCCTCTATCAATCTAGCTATCCCGCTTGCGATACTGGAACTTGTTCTTAAAAATTGCTTCTATAAAAGTAGCCCCTACTTCTATAAAAATACCCTTTAGAGATTGATTCAGTAAAAGGGTGCAACGTTTCGATAATATAAGAAGGATTATTTTTTAGAACACCCCGCTGGCGGAGGCTCGCTCATGCTGACCCTTAAAATTGTTGTTTATATCGTTGTCGGTATCTTTATCTCGCTCTTTGTATTCGGCTTTCTCTCTAACGATCCCTCTCGTAACCCTAACCGTCGGGATATGGAATAGGCTCTTTAGAAACCGGATGTAGGCTTGGGGTGTAGTGTTTTTACTCAAGGAAAGAATTCCTATTCCCCTTTCCCCGTCCCTCAGACCCAAATTGCTGAGGATGCCTAGAATCCTGCAATTGGGCTGCTTGCTATGTTCGCCTAAAGATTATGCCTTACCCGGTTTTACCGCCCCCTCCCCCTCCTATTATCCAACCTCAATCACAACGGGAATCTGTTCCCTTTGTCCAGGTTGATAACGCTTATTTCTCAGCACCTACAGCGCCAGAGTTCAGTTCTACAGTCCAATTGCGCCAACCCCTAGAGGTTGGAGTGAGTCACAATAACGTCAAACCTGAGAGTTCTCAGACCCTTCGTATTCAGGTTCCTGTTTCAAACGAAAGCTTAACTGAGACAACTGAAGTATCTCAGGACATTGTGCCAACACCTGCGCCATCGCTTCCTTTGCCAAGCGAGGCACTACCGTTACCGACTCAAGTGCCGCCACAAGCCCCGACTACGCCCGACGAGACTGTACCCACTCCTACTCAGCTAGATGAAACTTTGCCTAGTAGAGTTCTACCAGAGGGTGTTTTACCGAGCGAAGTTCTACCAGATGAAGCTTTGCCAGATGACGCATTACCAGAAAATGTATCACCCGATCGCGTGATACCCAATAACATTGAGCAGCAGCTTCCTTCAGAAATTCCCCGATCGCCCTTACCCAGTAATACGCCAGCAACTCCAGTTCCCAGGCTACCGCTTCCTATTCAGCCTGTGCCAGGGGCAGAAAACGTGATTGAGCTTAATGCCGATCGCCAAATTTATGACGAGCGTGACCAGGTTTACCGCGCTCAAGGTAATGCAGTGCTGCGTTTTCGGGGAGCAATACTCAGTGCCGATCGCATTCAGGTCAACGTGCCTAACCGCATTGTGGTAGCAGAAGGGAATGCAGTCCTAACTCGCGGACAGCAGGTGATTAAGGGCGATCGCCTGGAATATAACTTGGTACAGGGCGAAGGCACATTCCTGGGAGCAAGCGGCGAGTTAGATTTGGGGGCGGCTGAATCGGATTTTTCTTCAGCCCTGCCAACCGATGATGCAGCCCAACGAGTTGCGACCCAAACGACGGGCAATCGCGTGACGGCGGCACAGCCCGTACAGGTCACGGGTGCGAATCCAGGCATCATGTTTGGGTTAACAGCGGGTAACAATCGCAACAATACTCCGACAGGAACAACGGGTGAAGTACGACGACTGCGCTTTGAAGCAGAACAAATTGACTTTACGGCTGAAGGTTGGCAAGCCACTAATGTCCGCATTACTAACGATCCCTTTTCGCCGCCAGAGCTAGAGTTGCGATCGAGCCGTGTGACTTTTACTCGCCTATCGCCGACCCGCAGCGAAATTCGGGCGCGTCGTCCGGTTGCAGTGTTTGATCAAGGGCTAAGGCTACCTTTGCTACGCGATCGCATTGTATTAGACAGCAGCGAGCGCGAACCTGGCTTATTGCAATTTGGCTTTGATCAAGACGATCGCGGCGGTTTTTTTATTGAGCGCACCTTTCAGGTGATCGCCAGCCCTCTGGTCAATTTCAGCATCACGCCGCAAGCATTATTACAACGCAGTTACGACCAGGGCAATTTTTTTGAGCCATCCTCTTTTGGCTTAACCTCTCGCCTCAATGCCACCTTAGGTCGCAATACCTCAATTGTGGGAAACGCAGTTTTTACCAGCCTGGATCTTGATGATATAGAGAATTCTTTACGGGCAAGCTTACGGGCACGCCAAAGAATTGGGGATCATACCCTGGCACTGGAGTATACCTACCGCGATCGCCTTTTTAACGGCTCTCTAGGTTTCCAGAACGTTCAGAGCAGCGTTGGATTTGTCATCACTTCCCCCATTTATACGCTTGGCAACACAGGCATTAACCTCAGCTATCAAGGAGGGGTGCAGTACATTAACGCCAATACCGATCGCCCTGAGCTTTTGGCAATATCCCGCGAAAACGATCGTGCTGACCTGACTCGCTACCAAGCCAGCGCCTCGCTCAACCGTCCCTTTACTCTCTGGCAAGGCACCGCTCTTCCCTCCACTCCCACCGAAGGGTTGCGTTACAGCCCTGTGCCCATCACGCCTTATTTGGCGATCGCCCCTGGGATTACAGGCGTATTCAGCGGCTACAGCAATAATGAAACGCAGTCGAGCTTGACAGGATCAATTGGATTATATGGACAATTTGGTCATTTTTCTAAGCCGATTTTTGACTACACAGCGTTCAATATTTCATACTCCAACCGACTACTGAGTGGAGAATCTCCCTTTCTGTTCGATCGCATTGTCGATGAACGAGTTCTTTCGGCAGGCATCACCCAACAGATTTACGGCCCCTTTCGCGTCGGCATTCAAACAGCACTCAACCTAGACACAGGACGACAAATTGATACAACTTACTCGCTAGAATATAAGCGTCGCGCCTATTCTTTATCCTTCAGCTTTAGCCCCGTGCGAGAAGCGGCAGCCGTATCGCTGCAAATTAGCGACTTTAACTGGACAGGCGACCCAGGTCGGTTTTCGGGGTTGGGGGCAGATACTGTGGATGGCGGAGTTAGGACAAGAAATTGATGGCAGCCTGATCCCTTATTCCGATCGCTTGCCAGCAATTGCCACTGCGCTTACGCCCCAGACCGAAATTTGTTGCCGTCGTAGCACCTGTGCCGCCGATCGGACTGTTGCCCCTGTCGTGTAGATATCATCTACCAGCAGTACTGTCCCAGTCGGGCGCTGCCGCAAAAAGTCCTTTCCTAGGGCAAAGGCTCCTGCTAAGTTTTGCTCCCGTGCTTGGGGCGATAGCTTAAACTGCGCTTCTGTGGCTTGAATCCGAGCGAGTCCATGGCGTTTCAGCGGCAAACCTGCGGCTTCACAAAAAGATTGGGCAATCAGTTCGGCTTGGTTAAAACCCCGTTGCGCAATTTTGTCAGGATGCATTGGGATAGGAACGACAATCACAGAATTTTTGATGGGAAATTTAGCATTAAGCCACGCTTGACCCAGCCACTGACCCAAAGGACGAGCTAACTCAGGATGATTTTCATATTTAAGGGAGGCGATCGCCCGTTTAAGCACCCCGCCATATTCGCCCCAAGCTATGATCGGCAAAGAACTTTGCTGATACGGCTGGATTAATCGACATTGCTGCAACTGCCGCTCACAGGTAGAGCAAATCACTCTAGGCGCAGATCGGTTACAGAGTGGACACTGAGACTCTAAAAAGATATCTAGCCAGCTTCTGAGACCTTTAGCCCAACCGTCCATAATGGCTCATCCAATTAAGATATACTCAACGTTCAGCGCTGAGAATTTGTAGGGCTGTATTTGTAGGAGTGTGAATTGTAAGACTATGAATTCCAATATTCACGACCTCAGCATTAACTCTGGTAATAAAACTGCACAGAAGGCGAAAGAAGGTCGCTAGAATGGCTGTAACAAATCTATAGTTCCACTTTTCTAAGTGGGACTTAACATGATTGTTATCCTAGGTCTAACTCAAGTAACGTCAAGCTACAAACTGTAAACCTACACTTTACTCACAGAGCAAAAAACATCAGAAATACCCTATGGCTTTGATCAAGCAAAATCGCGATTTACCAACCATCAACGAACGGATTCGATTTCCAAAAATTAGGGTCATTGATACAGACGGTGGGCAACTTGGCATCCTAACGCCACGGGATGCCCTGCGCATGGCAGAAGAAAAAGAACTAGATCTTGTTTTAGTAAGCGATAAGGCTGACCCGCCCGTCTGCCGTATTATGGACTACGGTAAGTTCAAGTTTGAGCAAGAGAAAAAGGCACGCGAAGCCCGCAAGAAGCAGCATACTTCCGATGTTAAGGAAGTGAAAATGCGATACAAAATCGAAGACCACGATTACAACGTTCGCGTGACCCAGGCTGAAAGGTTTCTAAAGTCAGGTGATAAGGTCAAAGCAACGATCATGTTCCGTGGACGAGAAATTCAGCACAGCGACCTTGCTGAAACGCTGCTGAAGCGGATGGCAACGGATCTTCAAGAGTTCGCTGAAGTCCAGCAGGCTCCTAAGCGGGAAGGACGAAACATGATGATGATGCTTTCTCCTAAAAAGTAAGTTCTTCTAAGCTTTGATATGTCTTAGAAGATGAAAGGCTTGCTGACGGAAGCCTAAGGGCAGCAAAGATAGTCCAAGCCCCGCTAAGTGTTTAGTGGGGCTTGATGTTTTGCCTGCCCGCACTAAAGTTCGCCCAGTTTGGGTTTCTCCCGTTTCAATCAACCGCAACCCCAGCAGCAACTGGGTTTCAGCAAGGCGCTTTTGACGCACCTTTTCCAGATCCTGCTCTTCAAAGCGGAAGTTTTCTAGATAGCAAATTTTGTCTGTGAGATAGGGAATAGCGCGATCGATGCCTTGTTGTTCAGCGTGGAACCGATACTCCATCAGGCGATCGCCCCAGTAAAACGCCTGCTTTCCTGCCAGTGCCAGGCGCACTAACAAATCATTATCTTCGCAGTTTTGAATGTTGGGGCGCATGTAACCCACATCTAACAAGGCTTGCCGCCGAAATAAGGTTGCGCCGATCTGTAGGCATTGTTGGACAAACACCACTTTTAATAGACTTTTGATTCTGCCGTTGGGTAGCTCAGTGCGTCCCCATTTTTTAGAATTGGCATCTGTCATTTGCAAATCCCGATCGCCCTCACTATTAATCACCCAATGATCGGTGCTGACAAAATCAATTGGAGGATTGTCATCCAAAATTGCGGCAGTCTGAGCCAGAAACTGAGGGGTAAGGCGATCGTCATCATCAAACTTGATGAAGTACTCTCCGGTTGCAGCTTCAAACCCCGATCGCATGTTGTTGCTCTTACCAATGTTTTGCAGATGGCGAATGTAGTGAATTCTGGGATCGGCATACTGCGCCAATAGTTCTGCGGTACCATCTGTAGAACCGTCATCACAGACGATCAGTTCAAAATCTAATTCGGTTTGTTCCAGCACGCTGTCAATTGCTTGGGGCAGCAAATGAACACGGTTATACGTGGGAATACAAACGCTAATTTTGGGCACGGTCAATACTCCACAGAGGTTAACTTAAGAGGTCAACTTGAGATGATCTCGAACTAAAAAGTCTGGGAATCTTAAGCTTGCGTTCGACGGCTCTATGGTTCCCAGAGGCTCTGTGGAGGTAACGGAATCAGGCTGTAGAATCGCAGTCCGCTCATTTCAGCTATCCGCAGCGATTTCTGTCCATGAATATTTTGATGCTCTCCTCGACTTTTCCCTACCCGCCTTCCCGAGGTGGAACTCAGGTGCGGACGTTTAATCTACTTAAGTATTTAGGACAAAATAATTGCGTGACTCTAATGACCCAGCGATCGCCTGATGTCACCGATGAGGAAATTGCAGGACTGAGCGACTGGGTAGGGGATCTCAAAGTATTTCCGCGTCGTCCAGATGGCGGAGGCGGTATTGCCGCAAAGCTTCAGCGTTTTGGGCAATTTGCCCTGAATGGTACGCCGCCCAATGTCCAGGGACTTCACCTTAAAGAAGCACAGGACTGGATTGATGCTTCAGTTGCAGCGAACAAGTTTGACGTGATTACCTGTGAACACAGCGTTAACGAGATTTTTGTGCGCCCTGAATGGCGATCGCACCTGCGGACAGTGGTTGATATTCACAGTTCTGTCTACGGCACCTGCAAAAATCAGCTTGAAACCCAAACGTCTGAAAATGCTTGGCGCGATCGTCTTAATCTGCCTCTGCTTAAACGCTACGAACGCCGCTACTGTACTAAGTTCTCCACCCTTGTTGTCACGACTCCCGACGATCGGCAGCAAATTCAAGAATTTTGTCCCCATGCACCCATCGCCGTCATTCCCAACGGCGTAGATTTTAGCCACTTTCCCTATCGCACTGCTGATCCTGGCGGTCATCGCCTCGTCTTTATGGGCGCAATGGATAACGTTGCTAATATTGATGCGGCAAGATTTTTCAGCTGTGAAGTTTTTCCAAACATTCGGCAGCAATACCCGGAGGCGACCTTAGAACTCGTTGGCGCTCATCCGGTGCCCGAAGTTCTGGAATTAGCCAATCATCCTGGCATCTGGGTGACGGGCAAAGTGCCTTCAATGGTGGAGTATCTCCATCAGGCGACGGTTTGCGTCGTGCCCATGCGAACGGGCTTTGGCATCAAAAATAAGACATTGGAGGCGATGGCGGCGGGAACGCCCGTGGTGGGAAGCGATCGCGGCTTAGAAGGACTGGCGGTAGATGGAAGCAGTCCCTTGCGTGCCCTAAGAGCAAACCAAATTGAGGAATACTGTGGGGCGATCGGTCGGCTATTTGAAGAGCCTCAACTTCGGCAACACCTTTCACGAGAAGCACGAGCGCTGGTAGAACGCGAATATACTTGGGAACAAGCGGGTCAGCGGTATGAACAGGCGATCGTGGGCACCGGATAAACAACGTGTGTTTTAAGTTGAGGTTGAAATGAGTCGTGAAATTAACCCGGAAAAGTCGAGTAATTCTAGAAGTATGAGAAACAGTCGAACCATTCTAGAAGTATGAGAAACAGAGGATCTGCTCCTATTCCGTCCCTGCGGTCAAGTCGGCTTCAAGGTCGGGTGCTGAGTCAAGTTCCCGTTAAAGTTCCTGTTAAGGTCAAAGTGTTGGTTTCGGAGCAACCGACGCTTTCCCAACCTACCCATCCAGTGCAGATATTCGTCTCAGAGCAACTCGCTGTCCAATGTGCTCCGCCCGATCGCCCCAAAGTCAGCGTTCTGGTTACTCATCCCCAACCTTTTTGGCAACGCACACTGCGTCAACCCATGCCCCAAGCTCATCCACAAAAAACAGGCGGTTGGAAAGTCAATCTTCTAGTGACAACACTTTTGCTCAGCGCTCTTGTCGGGGTGGGCGGCGGTGGCTTTCTAGCGGCACAGTTCATCTTTAACCCCAAGCTGAACTGGTTTCCTGGAAATCAGCCGCCTGGAGCAGAGCATTCTGCCCAAACTTTGAAGGAAATTCAGGCGGAGGCGTACAAAGCAGGAGTTTTTGTAGGAAGTCCGCTTTACATCAGCACTTATCCTGGCTTTCAAAAAGGGGCATTGGGTCAAAAGGACTTCCTGCTACCCATCTACGCTTCTTCGATGTTGGAGGCACTGACTGAGCTCCGGGTCTACCGAGAAATAAAGATAGCAGAAAAGACTGTTTTTGAGTTGAAAGATCGAATTGCGATCGAGGGCCCTAGTGAAGCAAAGGCGATCGCTCCTCTGACAGCATCGGCTCAAATGATTCAAGGCTCCGATCGTCTCTTAGCTTTAAACGAAGTCGATTTTGTTGAAGGCAAAGCTCCAGCTTTAGGCATTTGGCTCCAAATTAGTGGCGAATGGGCACGGAGTGGTAGCCAAGTTGCTTATGGACGAGTGTTGCACTATGACCCAATTCGGGCGCGCTTTCAGACCCTCCTTACGTGGACAAGCCCCGCTGGAGAACTGCCCCGCTGGCAGCAAATTACGGGAGATGCTCGAACAGAACTTTTGGTTAATCAAACGGTGGGTTTGGAACCGCATTTCCAGGTGTATCAGATTAAAGCGCGGAAGTCGATGGCAGAGGCATTGCAACTGGTGGCGATCGCTCTGACCCAGCCTGCCATTAAAGGGCGCACCTACGAAAACGCATTGCTGCTAGCACGAAATGGTTTGTGGGCATCGGCAAAAGAGCTTTTAGAACTTGTCAAACAGAACAACGCTTGGTCAGCCGCTGCTCAGTCTCAACTAGATCTAGTCAAACTTCATGTCCAAGCTACTAAGGCACAAGCCGACCGAACTTGGGCAAGCCCTACCCAGCAAATCTTGGCGCTACTGATGGATGGTCGTTGGACAAAAGCCCTGAGCCAACTTAAAACTACTCACCAAAATGGTCACGACATCGTCAATTTTCTCAACACTAACGCCGATCATCTTCTACCACGGGTTGAAGCTTCTCTCTTGGTCAATCCTGGTGAAGCCGATGTTCTGCGCTGGGGCACGTTAATGAAAGCGATTCAGACTAACAATCGTGATGCTGTCGTTTGGCTGCAAAAGCAACAAGCTCCGGCAGACATTCAGCAAATTTTGGCATTGCTCAGCTTACCGATCGACAGTACTTTCACCACCCAAAACAGAGAGCGACCGAAGCCCAGCCCCAAACTTCCAACCAAAGTAGCAGAGAAAAGCTCGAGTCCTGCTCGCCCCGTTCCTACTCCTGCTCGCTCCGTTCCGACTGAATCACCCAGGTTGAACCCATCTCAAGACTTAGGCTCTGAGCCACCAAACTTACCTTCCCCCCAACCGATCGCTCCATCCCCCACTGCAACTTACAGTCCTGCACATGAGTTTCAGCCCGTTATAGAGTCGCCTACAGATATCCAGATTTCGCCTGCTCTACCCGAAATTCCGAAGAAGGGAGATCAGCCTCCAGTTGAGCCGATTGACCTGAGTGAGCCGACTGACCTGAGTGAGCCGACTGACCTGAGTGAGCCGACCGAGCCAACTGAGTCGATCAATAAAATTGATCCGAAGCAGTCAGAACTTTAAATGCATAGAGTAAATGCATAGAGAAGAAATATCTCTGAAGTTTACTCAGGATCTAATTCACTCAGAATCGACCAAGTGAGAGTTAGGAGGCGTGATTTTAAGAATGGGTAACCGATCGCCCCGAAAAACTTCCTCACTCGCTACTCCTAACTCTTGTATTGCTGTGGCGATCGCTCTCGCCCCCAATAGCCCTAGCAGGATGGGAGTTGTGCCCAAGCCCACCCAAACCCCTGCCCATTGTTTTGATGTCTTCATCGTTACAACCGCCCTCGCGTCTCCTAATTTAAAGTCCAAACTTCTCTTGATTCCCAATGCCCACTGCTGTAGCTTATGGTAAAACATCATTAAGATAACGTGAGACTTATGCCGTATTGCCAAGTTGAGGGTATGCTTTATCGCTATGCTCCAGCGTCTGTGAAATCCGCGAAAGCGGTAGGGTTTTCATGTCCAACACTGCTCAAAAGTACTCCTTCTCAGGTCAAGAATCATCGTTAGGTCGATGGATTATCGAAACGATCGGCTTACCCGGAATGCGGCTCAAGCTACAAGTTCGAGGCAATGACCTACGCATTCTTTGTGAAGGAGAACCTTGCCCCAGGCGCACCGACATTCAGTTACGGTTGATTCCTGCTCTTCAGAAAAAAGACCTCAACGCCTTAATTCCAGCTTATCACCCACAGATTTATCGAATTCAGCTTTATGGACGGCTAGGAGGACAACCTGCTCCAGACTGGAAAGCTTCAATTCACCTAGACCAACTCGATCGCCACCTAGAACAACTCAAGCGCTCCCTACAGCTTTCGCCACAGCCAGAGCCAGTTAGGGCAGCAAAAGAGCTAGAGGAACAAAAAGAGCCCCTGTTGCCAGAAGCTTCTGATCCTTTTATTACAACCGCAGAAGAAGCGGCTCTGTTCCTCTCTAACCGCAATTTGGCAAAGCGCGGCAACGAAATGGCGATCGCTCTCTACCTCAGCGAAGCCCTGATCGACTTGGGCGTTGCAGTGCAAGTGAGCGCCAAAACTCTCCCTTATGCACCTGCTGTTGCCATCCATGATGTGCCCGATGCCCCCGATTTATGGACAATGAAGCGGCTTTGGGTAATGTGCGAAGCGCCCTACAGTCCAGAATCATCTTTAATTAGCGAACCTTTGACCCAAAAGCTCCGCGACTTAGAGGTTGAGGGTTTCCGCGATGCTGTCATCATGTTTCGGGTGTTAGGCGAAACCAAAACTGACTGGCTGTTACGAGTAGACCTGACCCCATCAGGGGAAATGCTGCGCGACTGGGCAAGGTGGGGCGATGCAGAGGCAATTCAACGATTACTGAGCCAGGCATTGCAACCTATTGGCTTTCAAGTTTGTACAGCAACCTTGACCGACTCAACGCTGCATTTATATTGTGCTACCTTGCCTCTTTCTACGACAGTTCCTGATCAAAAGCAAATTCGTGCGGAAGTAGGTCTGTTCTTGGAAGCCCTTGCACCTCAAGGCATTCACGCTGCCACCTTATCTGGGCAGGTGAAAGGAAGCGAGGCTTCAGAATGGGTGGAACGGCTAGATTTGCCTGCGTCAGTGCATTCGGAGTTAGCAGAGCCTGTGTTGACATTGGCACAGAAAAAAGATTGGGGGGCGATCGCCTTCTTGCTCCATCGCTTGCTCAATCCTAATTTGGAGCAGTACTTATCAACCGGCGGGACGCGGCTTCAGCTTTTGCCAAAAAACGATCTGCTGCACATTATGAGCGAGGCTTATCTTTGTCCGGATAAGCAAGAGGTGTGTCGGACAGTAACTCGGTTTTTAGAGCCGCTTCAGATTCCTCACTTGTCTGGGGTGCGCATTTATGGGCGGCGATCGGGCGAGAAGCATCCTCTATGGCAGTTCGGGTCAGACTTTATCAGCCGCGATTGCCTCGAACCCGAATCCATGCCAGAGTTCCTCGCTACAGCAGATCATCTCAATGACCTACTGCCTCAAGAAGAAGATTTAGACTTGCCCTTGACCGAGATTCAGGTCACTTGGCAGAAGTCGCGAAACTGGCTCCATGCCATGGCTCAGAATGCATTGACCCGATCGCAGCTTTTTACGGTACCACCAGAAGTTCAAACAGCGATCGCCCTCCCCGGACAAGTCAGCTACCAAGGAACGAAAGTTGCCCTGGTTTGGAGCGCGATCGGGATTGTATTGACGCTTCAAACTAATTGGTTGTTAGGTCAAGTTGTGCGTGCCCAGCCCAAGCAAACGGTGGCACAGACACAGCCTATTGTCGTTTCTACATCCAGCCCAGCCATCTCCGCGCCCACAGCTTCTCCTCAGCCTCCAAATGAGGATGTTTTCAACTCCGACAGCTTTACCCAACTTGCCTCCGAACCTGCGACTAAAGGCTCTATCAGCACAGGCACGGATTCTACTGCTGCGCCAATCTTGCCATCCTTGCCCTACACGCCCCCCAATCCAAAAGCCGATCTTGCTACTGCTGCGCTCCTGACCCAGTTGCCTTTACCAACCTTTAACAGCCGCCAAATAGACGAAAAGATCCAGCTTTACTATCAGTATTTAGAAAAATTTGGTACACCAGATGTGCTGATAGTCGGTAGTTCTAGGGCACTTCGGGGCGTTGATCCGATCGCGCTAAAAGAAGCCTTAGCCGACTTAGGCTATGCCAACGTTAAGGTCTTCAACTTCGGTATCAATGGTGCAACGGCTCAGGTTGTCGAGCTATTGGTTCAGAAAATTTTAACCCCCGAACAGCTTCCCCGGATGATTTTGTGGGCAGATGGGGCACGGGCATTGAACAGCGGTTCGGTAGACGCGACCTACGAGGGAATTGTGTCGTCTGAGGCTTACCGTCAACTGATGGCGGGTACGTTGCCCATTCCTAAAACGGCTCTTGCACCGGATGCACCCACCGACACCCCGATCGCTCCCCGGAGCAGCATTAACCAAACCTTGACCGAGAGCTATGCCACGATCGATCGCAAGTTTAGCGAGCAGTTGTCCAATATTTCGGGCACCTACTCAGAGCGCGATCGCTTAAAAAATCTCTTTCAGCAGCAATTTGGGGCTTTTCTACCACAGTCTGTGCCAATTGAGCCTAAAGGAATGACTGCCCCCGTTCAATCGCCTCAGCACACTGGCTCCACCCCAGCGCCTAAACCTAGTGAGCCGCTGGTAAACAGCGACGGGTTTCTTTCCCTACCTTTGCAGTTTAACCCGGCAACCTACTATCAAAAGTACGCCAAAGTTGCTGGCTCTTATGATAGTGACTACGAGCAGTTCCAAATTGCGGGCAAGCAAGAGGCGGCTTTGCAATCGTTGCTTCAGTTTACTCAGGCTCAAAAAATTCCAGTCGTGTTCGTTAATCTGCCTTTGACCGACCAGTATTTGGACTCCGTGCGATCGGAATATGAGCAACAATTTAAGCAGTCTATGTTAAGCCTTTCAATGAGTCAATCAAGTGGGTTTACGTTTAGAGATTTGGGCGATCGCTGGGTCACAGCACACCGCTACTTCTCCGACCCTAGCCACCTTAATCGCTATGGAGCCTATGCAATTTCTAAGCACCTCGCCCAAGACCCGATGATTCCTTGGATAAAGGGGAAAAAGTAAGAACCGAACCAGAATCAGAATTTCCTGACTATTGCCCCAACTTACGGCTAATCTCTAGAAAAATATCCCGCCGCACATAAGGATAATCGGACACACACAGGTTGTACTCTGGCAAGTAAATATCCGACACATTGGCAATGCGTCCTAAGTCAGCCCGTTGAGACATCCGGTTAGAGGAATGAGTTCTTCAAATTTGTCAGAGGAATCAGCATAAAAGGCTAACGGAGAAGCTCGGTAAATCTAATCGATCGACTTGCGGATAATGCGAGGAGTAATTTCTCAAGAACTGACAATGACTCATTGTCCCATGCTCGATAAAAGTATATCCACTGATTTTTTCTGGCTTTCAGAAAACAAGTTCAGTGCTTATGAGGACGTGGCTCTAGTGCCGCTTAGGACACAATCAAAGCAATTCTGAAGAACGCATTCGGGAGAGCTAAGCAACTAGGGGGCAATTCTGTTGTTTTAGCTTTTCTGGTTAGGAAAGCGTCCTTGCAGTTAAACTGCCTGACCTCGGGGGCTTATGAGGTCAGGCTATTTTTTGTCTACCTGACTTTTGACTTTATTCATGGCGTAGCAGGTATCAATGCTGTAGGCGGCATAACTAGGAGCAGGAATCGCCTCTTCAGCCCTTTCGTGGTCATTAAACTAGGGTCATTAAACCAACAGTTCCTTGAACAAACAGAACTTTCTGTCATCAAAATAGCCCCCCTCCCCAAACAGGAGAAGGGCTATGGAAACAAGCTCCTTTTGAGATACCTGTCAGGAGTTAGTCAGAGTTTAGATCTCAGAGCGCTTACCTAAAATTTGCTCTTTAAGAGCCTCAAATCCTTCACCCAATTCTTTGCGAGTAGATTCTTTCAATGCATAGCGGTAAATGAACCAAGCAGAGTAAGAGATGCCTACTAACTCAAATAACGGAGATAACAAAGGAATATCATTAATTGCTCCAATAATTGCCAACAAAAGCTTGACTGCAATAATGGATGCAATCACAAGACTGACAGTAATAATGGGACGGCGATATTCTCCAAAGAATTCTGTCAAATAGTCGGGCAAATTTGCTAGGAATGTTGAGATTTTATCGGTGGCTTCTTTCCATTGCTCGTTAGTTTCAGACGACGAGTAAGAAGTCAGACTTCCCCGTTCTTCGTTATCATTCATGATTATTTGCTCCGTTACGTATTCTGGCGAGTTGGTATCTTGCATAATCTCAGACTCCATATTGATACCTCTTAATGGCAATCTAAACAACTTTATTGTGAGAGAATAGCTCAAATTTGAACTAGCGCCAACCTTGAGTTACAAAATTGTTCTTTTTTGAGGATTAGGGGAACAGACCTAAATGCTAAGGCTGATTCAAACTCGGCTCGCTTGATTCATTCTTCATTCCAACGGAATTGAACTAAAACCAGTTTAGTTTGGTATTAAAGCCGATTTGGGCTTTAGCTTATATGACCCTAAGATAGAGTTTGGTGAATTGCAAGTAGGGGTTACAAATTTGTGATTATTAGGGGCAGCTTCTAGCGATCGCCATTCCTTTTGACCATCCCTAAAATCTCGTGGGCAGCGCGATCGCACACGCCTACCGCTCCTAGCTCTTGCCGCATCCGTTGGTATCCTGCCAGCATAGTGGCGCGACGCTCTGGGCTAGAAAGAATTTCTAGAGCTTCTTGAGCAATCCGGTCTGGCGTTGCATTAGCTTGGAGAAGTTCAGGGACGATTTCCTCCATCAGCACTAGGTTAGGCGGCGAGGCGAAGGGTATGGCGAGTTTAAGAATGTGTTCGGCAATCCAAGCGGTAACGGCATTGAGCCGATAAGTAATGACTTGAGGAACATTGAGCAGTGCTGTTTCAAGATTGACGGTGCCAGACTTAGCGATCGCCAAATCAGCCGCTGCAATGACAGTTTGAGAGGAATGAGATTGTTTTGAGATTAGGGTTGCTTGCAGTCTGTACTGCTGAATCGCTTGTTCTAATGGCGCTCGGTAAGTTTCTAAAGACAACGGAATCCAAAAATGGACGTGGGGCAGCTTTGCCTGAATTTGTTGGGCTGCGGCAAAAATGATGGGCAGAACATACTTAATTTCTTGGAGGCGAGAGGCGGGGATCAAGGCGATCGCCAGTTGATCAGACGCGATCCCCAAGGCTTGACGCGCTTCTAGGCGAGTAGGAGCAGTGACCATGCCATCGACTAAGGGATGCCCAACCCAAGTGACGTTACCACCTTTTTTTTGGTAGTACTCTGCTTCACCTTTAAAGATGGCAAGGAGGCGATCGCTCAGGCTGAGAATGCGCTGGGTGTTGCGATCGCTGAAAGACCAAACCCACTCTTGGGGAGCAATGTAGTAAACGGTAGGGACGTGAGGGAGGAATTTACGGATAAAGCCGCCAATGCCAAGGTTGGGGCCAAAGTAATCAATCAGAATGACGATATCGGGAGGATGGATTTGCAGGTGGCGTTTGGCTCGGCGCTGAAGCTGGAGGGTAGAGAAAATGTGAGGAATGGATTCGAGAATGCCGATGGAACTAATCGTGGTGGTGTCAGCAAGGAGAGTGGCACCCGCTTGAGACATGCGATCGCCCCCTAACCCCGTAATTTCAAGCGTTACGCCTTGGCTTAGAGCTTGGCGATAGAGGGATTCAATAAGAAGAGCGCCCTGAAGATCGCCGGAGACTTCGCCCGTGCTGATGAAGATGTTCAGATTTCTTGCCCGTTGTCCTTCAGTTTGACGAATGGTCATTGTGGGGTAATCGTTAGGATTTGGGGCAGAATCTACTCATCTAGAGTATGGGATCGTTTAGCAGGAGTGCAGCCGCGTCTGCCGGGAGAGCGGCTGAGCCTGAGGAATTGCTGAAGATGGTCTAGGGCTTCGTTTTGGGGGAGAAGTTCGAGTTGTTCCAGGGCTTCGGTAAAGGAAAGCCCTGAGCGGTAAAGGGTACGGAAAGCTTTTTTGAGGGATTGCAGAGTCTCGGTTTCGTCGGCTCGTTGAATACCAATTTTGTTAAGCGATCGCACTCTGGCTGGGTTGCCCTCAACAATCATGTAGGGCGGCACATCGCGGTTAATGCGACTCATGCCCCCCACCATAGCTAAGCGCCCAATGTGAACAAATTGGTGAACACCCAAAACGCCGCTGATCCGAGCACGAGATTCAATGTGGACATGCCCTGAGAGAGCAACGCTATTAGAAATAATCACCTGATCTTCAATGACGCAGTTGTGCCCCACATGAACGTATGCCATCAGCAGGTTATCGTTGCCTATCACCGTCGCATCGTTTGCCCAGGTGGCGCGGTTAATGGTGACATATTCACGAATAACATTGCGATCGCCAATCTTAACAAGGTTTAGTGAACCGTCGTACTTCAAATCTTGCGGCTCTAGCCCAATGGCAGCCCCCGGAAAAATATGGTTTCCTGTGCCAATTTCTACCCGTCCCTCTAAGATGGCATGATGCCCAATCACGCTGCCTGCACCCACTTTCACTTTTTCACCAATAACTGCATACGCCCCGATCTGTACTGTTGGATGCAGTTCAGCACCGGGAGAAATCACAGCCGTGGGATGGATCAAGGTAATAGTCAAAGTGGGACAGGTGGATAGAAGAGTACGGAATTCAGTGGAATAGGCGAATTATAGGTCTACTAGCGAGAAAGTGAGCAGCCCTTCAGCAACGAGTTGCCCATCCACCTCAGCACGACCCTGCATCTTACCAAAACGACGCGCTTTGACCGAAAGCAGTTCCACGGTCATGACCAGTTGGTCACCAGGAACAACTGGGCGACGGAACCGCACTTTGTCAATGCCTGCGAACATGAACAAACCTGGGGGCAAATCGGGCATTTGAGTGACCACGATGCCGCCCACTTGTGCCATCGCTTCAATAATTAACACACCAGGCATGATGGGCTTTCCAGGAAAGTGTCCTTGAAAGTGGGGTTCATTGAACGACACGTTTTTGATGCCGACTGCTTCTTTACCAGGGACGTAGCGAATGATGCGATCGACGAGGGAAAAAGGGTAACGGTGCGGCAGCAAGCGATGAATGTCTTCGATCGTTAGAACCGAGGGCTGGGGAACATCGTTAGGATCGAGGTCGGGAACAATGTGTGTGTTTGAGGGAGCTTCAGTCAATATTGCCATGGGTTGAGGTGCGAATAACGAGAATTTTTAAGCTAACGGGAGGACTTGAGTGAGACGCTGCGCCAATTGGGTATGCAATTGATGACTTGCCTTGTACGCCAGAATATGGGCACAAGGAAAACTGCCCAATAAACTCAAGTCTCCTATTAAGTCTAAAAGCTTATGACGCACTGGCTCATCTGGAAATCGCAAGGGCGGGTTCAGCCATCCTTCAGCACCACACACCAGCGCATTTTCTAAACTACCGCCTTTGATCAGACCTAAACTGCGCAAGTGGTCAATTTCATGGGCTAGCCCAAAGGTGCGTGCCGGAGCGATCGCCAGTTCAAAGCTTTCCTGCCCTGGCAGCCAGGTGTGCCACTGTTGACCAATGGCGACTAATTCAAAGTCAATGCCATAGGAAAACCGCAGGTGAGGGGCAGGTAGTGCCGCTACAAAAGCATCTCCAGAATGCACCCAAATCGGCTCAGAGATGGCATAGACAGGACGATCGCCCTCTTGCAGAAGGATGCCTGACTCGGCGATCGCGCTGACCCACTCTTGTGCTGAACCATCCAATAAAGGTACTTCTGCCCCATCAATTTCAATCCGAGCATTGTCTATTCCCATGCCGCTGAGGGCTGCCAACAAATGTTCCACGGTGCGAACTGAAGCCGAACCTTGTGCCAGTTCTGTTGAAAGCCGAGTCTGATGTAACTGAGCAGTGCGAGCCAGAATAATAGGCGATTCAGGCAGATCGGTTCGGACAAAATAGCGACCTTGCCCCACTGCCGCAGGGAGAACTCGTACCTGTGTCACTGCACCAGAATGGAGTCCCACGCCCGATCGCTCAAAGCTTCCTGCCAAGGTTCTCTGTTGGAAACTTGAGGGAGCCGAATCTGGATACGGGCGCTCGTCTTCGCAACGAATCATCAGAACCGCTCCCCTAGACCAAAAGAGAAGCGGTTACTGCCATCGTCGGCAATGCCATAGAAGACGCGGATTTGACCCAGAGGCGAGTTAACTTGGAGTCCTGCGCCATAGCCAAAGCCGCTACCGGGCTTGCCGCGATCGCCTGCAGGGTTACCCGGAACGCTATCGCCGCTCCCTAAGTCACTGGCAGCATCGACAAACAGAATGCCGCTAACAATCGAAACAATCGGAAAGCGATATTCGGCGGTAATTTGAGCGAAGCTGCGCCCACTGCCAATTTCTCCACCATCATAGGCTCGTACCGATCCGTCTCCGCCCAAGGCAAAGGCTTCGTAGGGCGGCAAATCTCCTAAGACTGTCCCAACTTGGGCGCTGAGGGCAATGGTTTCAGGGCAATCAGTAGGAGTCCGATCCTCTTGCCGACAGCCTGTAGTGAACCGAGTCAAACTCGTAGGAATGAAGTAACTATAGCTAGCTCGGAGACGATTAAATAGGATACCGTCTAAGGGAAGAGATTGCTCAGTGCTGAAGCGAAGTAAAGAACCACTGGTGGTGGCAGTTGGATTATTCCGACGATCCTGAGAAGCAGAAAATTGCAGGGTAGCGAGGTAATCTACTCCATCACTCGTAAAAGTGAGGTCTCTGCCCGTTGCCCGATTGACAACCTCACCGTCTTCGTTAATGAAGCGCCGATCGCTGTCCACGCGATCGCCATCGCCGTCCTGGATTGTTACCCGCTGTACCTGTGCGCCCAACGATGCACGCCAGCCATTATCTAGGGGGCGGGCAAAGGTGACCCCCGTCCCTAACCGGAAGATGCGAGGACGAGTGGCATCATCAAAAGAGTTCAATTCATCTAAGTCGGTCGATTGTAGCTGAATTTCGTCAGAGCCACCGTCAAAAATCTGGGAAACCGATTGCCGTCCAAACGCATTAACCGTATACGAAGTCCGGTAGGGGTCGCCGCCAATCCAGGGGTCAGTAAAGCTGAGGTCAAACAGGAGGGCGCGTTCGCCGACTTGCACTTGTGCGCCCACGCTCTGGTTATTGCCACCCAGGTTAGATTCCGTCAGGTTGATAGCACCAAACAATCCTGAAGAGGAGCTTAAGCCCGCACTAGCTCCAATACTGCCTGTTCGTCGTTCAGTCACGTTAACCACGACCTCAACCTTACGCGGATCGGTTTGGCTAGGGTTGAGCGATAGACTCAGGTCTTCAAAAATACCGAGGGCAAATGCTCGTTGCAAGTCTGCTTGAATAAGATCGCGGTTGAACACATCTCCTGGCTGTGATTCAAACTCGCGGGTGATGATAAAATCACGGGTTCTTCCGCGAATTGGCTCACCCTGGTCATCTGTGGCATCACCATCACGGTTTAAAAAGCGGAGTTGAATGTTTTCAATTTCTCCTTCCGCGACGGCTAGAGTCACCTGACCATCGGGTGCAACTTGGGGAGCATCAATAACCTGGGCTAACACGTAGCCGTTATCTTGATACAGCTTGTTCAGTTCTGCAACCCCTGCCTGGAACTCATTGAGGTTGATGATTCTGCCATATTGCGAGCCGAAAATGCCATCGATCGCCGCTTGGGTCGGCACTTCTTCGCCCTGATAAGTGATTGTTTCAACACTACTACCTTCTAAGCGGACGCTGCGAAGGGAAGGGTTAGGCTCTACGGTGAAGGCAACACGCACCCCCAAGGGTGTATCTTCAGGCGCAACCCGGACGTTGCTGAAAAAGCCAGTGGCAAAGATAGCGTTAATGTCTTCTTGAAGCTGCGATCGCGTCGTCGTCCGTCCTGCCACCGTGCGAATTGCCTGATAGACCGTATTTTGCAAGTCGCCCTCAACCCCTTCAACCGTCACTTCAGCAACCAAAACCCGAGGTTCGGGCGCTGTGGGTTCTGCGGTTGAGGGAGTAGGTAAGGTTCCGGGAGGCAATGGAGCAGGCGGCACTTGGGGAGCTTCTGGAGTTCCTGGATCTGTGGGGATAGGCACCGTTGGGTCTAGAGTCCCTGGATCTACGGGAGTAGGGGGCACTACTGGATCTGGAATAACAGGCGATGGAACAGGATTGGGAACCGGCACCACAGGATCAGTAGGTTGGGTGGGTAAGTCGGTTGGGGAAACGGGAGGCTCAGGAATAGGAGCCTGGTCTCCGGCAGTCGGCGGGTTAAGCTGGGTCTGTTGAACTGGAGTTGCTTGAGCAATCTCTTGGCGATCGCTAGTCGGTGCAACTTCAAGCCAAGCATTGGCGGTCGATCGACTAAACTCAGGCTGCACCTGTTCAGGGGTTACTGCCCCTTTGTTCGCTAGCGGCAACACTAAGCCTTCTAGGTCTTCGTCCAGTTCTAGAGCAGTTGGATTAAAGCTTGCAGCGACCCAATTGTGGGTCGCCTGTTGATCAAGGGCAGGAGCCTGAGCCTGGGCAGGTCTAGTAAAGCTAAACGCTGCGGAAGCAGTCAACACTGCCAGCAAAACGGGAGAACAACGCATATTAATTGGATTATTTGACACTTCCACACACCTAGAACTTTCAGACATCTAGAGCTTATCGCGGGTTCCCGATGCTACACAAAGGTTACCAATGCCATAGAGATTGCTGATCCCATGAGCAAACTGGGTCATTTTACCCTATTGATTGCTCTTACGGTTGAACGGGTTGTGCCAGTACTCGTTCTAGCACTTGGCGATAGGCATCTTCTACGGCACCCAAATCGCGCCGGAACCGATCTTTATCCATCACTCGACGCTCGGGGTCAGTTTCCGCCTGATTCCACAACCGACACGTATCTGGACTAATTTCATCTGCCAGCAGCAGTGTGCCATCCGCAGCCAGACCGAACTCTAGCTTAAAGTCCACCAGTGTAATGCCACAGTGACCAAAGAAATCTGTCAGGATACGGTTAATGTGGAGTGCCATTGTTTCCAGGTGGCTGACTTGAGCAGGGGTGGCGAGTGCCATTAGAAAAAGGCGATCGCGCGTTAGCAAAGGGTCACCTAACGCATCATTCTTGTAATAGAACTCCACTAACGGCTGAGGTAGCACGGTTCCTAACTCAATTCCTGTTTGTTGACAGAGACTACCCGCTGCAATGTTCCTGACGACAACTTCTAGAGGCACAATTTGAACCGACTTAACTCGCATCTCGTTAGCAGAAGGGCGATCGATGTAGTGAGTCAGCACCCCTTGCGCCTCAAGCATTTGAAACAAATGGGTAGAGATGGCACAATTCATCTCGCCCTTACCTACAATACTGCCTCGTTTCTGGGCATTAAACGCCGTTGCATCATCTTTAAAGTGGGTCAGCAAAATATCAGGGTCATCGGTGGTGTAAAGAATTTTGGCTTTGCCTTCGTAAAGTTTTTGACCCGCAGGCTGTACAGACATAGGAAGTTAAGAAGAAAGGGCTTAACTATTTTAGCGGTGAGGTTTCCCTAATCGCGTTATTCGGTAAGGGGACTTGCCTGATACTGGGCGATCGTCTTTAGATATTAAATTTGAGTATCAAATAATACACTCTTTAAATTTTTTACAGGATTAATACAAAGTATCAAGCTTAGCTAATATTGCAATAGAGTTATGATTGGATTAAGAGAAGGTTAACAAAAGTCATCGCAATCAGTAATTTAATTCAGGAAAAATTATGATGACCCATCAATCTGACTTTTTCAGCCCATGCAGCCGCTATTACGGAGAAATTAAACCTCAGAATCTAGCGTTCAATGCAAACCTACAAGAGTTTGCAAACCGTGTCACGCTCATCTGCGGACTAGAAACTAACGGCAAAATGACTCCCGAAGAAGCCTACAGAGATATAGCGTTGCTTTGGAATCAGCTTAAGCGCAGCAAAAAAGAGTTAGGAATTGGACTAGATTAACCGTAGAGAGCCCCATGGCTATTGCGTACTATTGCGAGTCTGCGGCAATCTTTAAACAAATATTGAATTATTCTAGAGCGATAGACTCTTCAACCAGTCAAAGGACTACTTTTTCTCTATGCTGACTATGCTGAATACTAGTGAGTTATAACTTGGGTAAACAGATTTGGTGGCTGTAAGTTTCCAGACCTTAACGCAATTAAACCTATGTTATGAAGCCTGTAGATGTTCAAAAAAGCACTGATTTCTTAAATAAAAGTCGGGCGATCGCTTTCATTGGCTGCATCTGCTGGAGCCTTGGGGCGACCTTACTTAGTCATTTTATTGTAGGGTTATTGTTTTAAGGCTGTTGTTTCATGCACAAGATTCCCGTTACTGTTATTAGTGGCTTTTTAGGCGCTGGAAAAACCACCCTCATTCGCCACTTGCTGCAAAATAATGAAGGTAGACGTATTGCTGTTTTAGTCAATGAGTTTGGCGAAATTGGGATTGATGGAGAGCTACTCCGCGATTGCCAAGTCTGCCCTCCTGAGGACGAAGGAAACGCGGCGCAGACGGCATCAAAAAGCGATGGAACCATCCCCAATAATAGCCCTACTAACATTGTTGAACTGACCAACGGTTGCCTGTGCTGCACAGTTCAAGAAGAATTTTTGCCCACAATGCAAGAACTGCTGAAACGTCGGGATCAACTGGACTGCATTTTAATTGAAACGTCGGGTTTAGCCTTACCCAAGCCCCTAGTGCAAGCCTTTCGCTGGCCTGAGATTCGGGTGGGAGCAACGGTTGATAGCGTCATTACGGTGGTAGATTGCGAAGCTCTATCCAAGGGGCAGGTTGTAGGGGACTTAGAAGCTCTCAACGCCCAACGGCAGGCAGATGCAAGCCTAGAGCATGAAACGCCCATTGAGGAATTATTTGAGGATCAGCTTGCCTGTGCTGACCTCGTGCTGCTCACAAAAGTCGATCGCGTGGATGCTCAAGGACAGGCGCAGGTGCAGCAGTGGTTAAAGCAAGAGTTATCAGACAGCGTTAAGGTTGTGTCATGTGAGCGAGGACAAGTTTCTCCTAGCTTACTGCTAGGCTTTAATGCCGCTGTTGAGGATGACTTGGAGAATCGTCCGAGCCATCATGATACGGAAGAAGAACATGAGCATGATGACGACATTAACTCAGTTCAGTTCATTGTAGATGAATCATTTGAACCCACAGTATTGATCGATCGCTTGCAAGCTTTAGTTAAACAGCAAGAGATTTATCGAGTCAAAGGATTTGTGGATGTGCCGAACAAGTCAATGCGACTGGTACTACAAGGAGTAGGCGATCGCTTCGACTACTTCTATGATCGTCCGTGGAAGTCTGCTGAACTCCGGCAAACAAGGCTAGTGTTAATTGGGCGATCGCTGGATCAAGAACAGGTTAAAGCTAGCCTTCAGTCATTCTAAAGTCTAAGAAAAGTGATTGAGCGATCGCTGTACCCACTTCAATTAGCATTGAGATGGGTACGGTAAATCTCCTTTGATAAACAAATTTTACCCAGTTGCTTGAGATACAGAACTGACCACTTTGAAGATGCTGTAATGAAACAGGCAGAAAGCTTACTCAGCGTCTTCATGCAAAAGGAATATCTTCTTAAGTCAAATGTGATACGTTAAAAGAATATAAAGTCTTACCTCCTACGTCAAATTGAATATTTTTGATATCAAACTGTTTAAGGAGTTTAAAGACTTGGTAAAATTTTACTCAATTACTAAATAACTCAATTACTAAATAGCTAAAGCCCTGCTTGCGTCCGAAAACTGCTTTTGTTCGTGCTGCTCTTTAATGCCCGGTGACATGTTGAGGTTTTACTGAGTACGTAGCTATACATTAAACAAGGAGATTTACATGCGGATTGCACAAATTGCGCCTTTGTGGGAAAGGGTGCCGCCTCCCGCCTATGGCGGCACTGAGTTAGTTGTAAGCTTGCTAGCAGATGAGTTAGTGAAACGCGGGCATGAGGTTACCCTATTTGCCACAGGCGATTCAATTACTCAAGCAAAACTCGACGCGGGCTCTGATTTGCCTTTACGAGCAAAAGGGGTCAGTATCTTAGAATATCCAGTTTATGACTTAGTACGGCTCACGCCTTTATTTGAACGCGCCGATGAGTTTGACATCATTCACTCTCATGTAGATATCAGTGCATTGCCTTACGGCAATTTTGTTAAAACGCCTGTAGTTCACACCGTTCATGGTGTTATTCCAAAAGTAGCTGAGCAACTGTATCAGCTTCATCGTGATCAGCATTACGTCAGCATTTCTAACTCGCAACGGCGGCATGACTTAGGATTGAATTACGTAGATACTGTGTATAACGGCATTAATCCCAGTACTTACAAGTTTCATGCTGAGGCAGCTAACCCTCCTTACCTCGTTTTCTTTGGGCGCATGTCTCCTGAAAAGGGGCCTCAGCTAGCGATCGAAATAGCCAAGCGAGCAGGCTGGCATCTCAAAATGGCGGGCAAAGTTGATCCTACCGATCGTGAGTTTTATGAGCGTGAGGTCGAACCCTTGATTGATGGCGAACAAATTGTTTATTTGGGCGAGGCAAATCATGCTCAAAAGAGCGAAATTATGGGCCCCGCAGTTGCTACCCTTTGTCCTCTCACCTGGGAAGAACCCTTTGGTTTAGTGATGACAGAATCAATGGTTTGCGGCACCCCTGTCATTGCGATCGCCCGTGGTGCAGCCCCAGAACTCATCTTAGATGGCAAAACAGGCTTCCTCTGCAAAGATGTTGAAGCCTGCGTTGAAGCTGTTAATAAAGTTCAAAGCCTCGATCGCCGTGCTTGCCATGATCACGTCATCAACAACTTTAGCAATGCTCGCATGGTAGACGGCTACGAGGCTGTGTATCGTCAGCTCATGGAAGCACGATTTGCAACCAATGGGCACCTCAAACATGCAGCGCTCTCGAACTAAAGCAAAGACAGAAGATTGAGCGTTATTAACCTTTAGTTTTTAACCCTCAGTCTTCCAAATTGCTGAACAGCTTTAAAGAAAAGAAGAAAAAATATTGCAAAATGTCATGTTTCTACAACATAACGACTGATTCTTCTTTCTTTTAGCATTGCCGATGAGAGCAAAAATTGAAAACATTGCCAAAAACAATGAGTTCTCTCAGTTTTCGGAACCCTCTCTTGTTCATAATGGATGGCTAGGCAGTAGAAAGCGAGCCTCCCAATGTGATAAGTCACGGAGTTTGGAATTATGGCTGAGATTTTAGAGCTAGATGGAAGAACGTTTGTCCCCGCCGAGCAACTCGCAATACCGGAGTGGTCTTACGTGACAGGAAAACGGTTGCAACCTACCCTCACGTTGAAAGATGATGATTTATTTATCATTACTGATACGCTAGGCAATATTTCTGGCGATGCGAGTGAAGATGGAAATACGAGCCTGGGGTTGTTTTGTCGCGATACGCGGTTCTTAAGTCGATTAGAACTACAAATTGAGGGGCGATCGCCTGTTTTACTCAGCAGCACCGCCCAAAAAGGATTTGCCCTATCTGTGCTTTGCGCTAACCCCTATGTAGAAGGTCGCCTTCCTGCTGAAATTGTTGGCATTCAACGAGACTTAGTGCTAAACGGCGCGCTGTTTGAAGAGTTTGCGATTACTAATTACAGTCGTGTACCCATTCAGTTTGAGCTAAGCCTTAGCTTTGATGCCGACTTTGCTGACCTGTTTCAAATTCGGGGCTTCACGCGCGAACATCAAGGTCGCCTATTGCGCCAGGTGACAGACAATCCAGAAGCCATGCAAGACTTTGCGGCATTAGCATTAGAAACTGGACAATTAACGCTAGCTTACCAGGGGATAGATGGAGCCGTCGTCGAGTCGCGGATCCAGTTCTCGAATTTGCAGCCCGATGGCTTTAAGGGATATACCGCCATTTGGAAGCTAGAGCTAGAATCTCACGAAACTAAGCAGATCGGCTATCGTTTGCAACCCATGACCAGCAATCGCCCCGCTTCGGTCGTCAGTCCACCGATGACTTTACGGCAGGCGATCGCCGCTGAGTCAATGGAAGAGGGAGACTGGCGCGCCTCTGCCACCAAGATTCGCTCCGACAACCGTGCTTTTAATCAGGTTATTGAACGAGCCGAGCAAGACGTTTATCTCCTGCGCCAAAGCTTTGGCAAGGGCAAAGTTTTGGCGGCTGGCATTCCCTGGTTCTCTACCTTGTTTGGACGCGACTCCATCATTGCTGCCGCCCAAACCCTCATCCTTGATCCAGAGATTGCTCGGCAAACGCTTTACACCTTGGCGCACTATCAAGGCAAGCTTGAAGACGATTGGCGCGAAGAACAACCTGGCAAAATTCTTCACGAACTGCGCCTGGGCGAGATGGCAAGGTGCGGCGAAGTGCCCCATACGCCGTACTATGGCACAGTAGATGCGACCCCTCTCTGGCTGCTGCTTTACGCCGACTACTATGCTTGGACGCACGACCAGGAAACCTTAGAGCAACTCTGGGACTGTGCCCTTGCAGCGATGGATTGGATCGATCGCAACTGCCGCCAGACGGGTTATTTAGCCTACTACCTCATTTCTAAGAGAGGACTGCGAAATCAAGGCTGGAAAGATTCAGAAGACTGCATTGTTTATCGCAACGGCGAGTTAGCAGAAGGGGCAATTTCTCTGTGCGAGGTGCAAGCCTATGTGTACGCCGCCAAGATGAAGCTAAGCGAAGTAGCCAGAATGAAAAAGCGGCTGGACTTATCCGATCGCTGGCAGGAAGAAGCTCGGAGTCTCCAGAATCGGTTTAACCGCGACTTTTGGTTGGAAGACCAAGGCTATTGTGCGATCGCGCTAGATGGAGAAGGGAAACCCGTTGATGGCATCACTTCTAATCCCGGTCATTGTCTAGGTTTAGGCATCCTTTATCCCGATAAAGCCAAAAGCGTAGCCGAACGTCTGCAAGCCCCCGACATGTTCAACGGCTGGGGGATTCGCACCCTGAGCAGCCTGTCGCCAGCCTATAATCCCATGGGTTATCACATTGGCTCGGTGTGGCCTCACGATAATGGCATGATTGCAGCAGGATTGCGATCGCTGGGTCGAGTTGATCAAGCCCTGGAAGTTGCCCAAGGTGTAATTGACATGACGCTCCAGCAGCCCTACCAGCGTCCACCCGAATTATTCTGCGGCTACGAGCGCACAATTGACAATAGCCCCGTCCGCTATCCAGTCGCTTGCTCACCCCAAGCCTGGGCATCGGGAACCATCTTTCAATTCCTGCACATTATGGTAAACCTAGCGCCCGATGCCCCCGGAAACTACCTGCGAATTGTTGACCCGGCTCTGCCTGAGTCAGTTCATCACCTGTCTCTGCACAATCTCCGCATTGGGCAAACGCTAGTAGATCTGGAGTTCGAGCGCTCTGGGAACACGACAGCTTGCCGAGTTACCAAAAAGCGAGGCAACCTCAGAGTAATTATCGAAGCGTAGGTTTTGTCAAAGGCATCTTCCCGGCTGCTTTATTTCTTTTCTGACTGCTTCAAAGAGAATACGCTTCTCTTTGAAGCAGTCAGAAATTTTTTTAAACTGTCCGGGTAAATGCCTTTTGCCTGTGTATCAGATTTAAAGGACTCATGCATCTTCATCCCAACCATCAGCGCTTATCAGGCAATGTCTACAATCAAACCTCGTAAATCACGCAAAGCTTGGCGAAATTGGCTAGAACCCGCGATCGCCGCCCTCCTCGTTGTTCAAGTTCAAGGCACCAGCACCCTTTCTAACCGTGCCCTCGCCGATGAACCTAGTGCCTCTGACCGCCTGCTCGAGCGCACGACGCTCCAGCGAACGCCGTCACCTGTACAGCCTTCGCAATCGTCTCGCCCCCTGCCCTCTGCTTGGACACTCCAAAATTATCAAAATCAGATTTATCAACTGGTTAAGAAAGAAAACCTCAAAGAGTCTCCAGCTACAAGCAAGACGCGCGATCGCGCCCGAAATCAAACCTTGACCACTTTGAGGCAGCTTGATGGGCAAAGCAAAGCCAAACTGCTGACATTTCTAGAAGACTCCAACTTAATTTTTGTAGAAAACGCCGTTATTTCTTTAATTGGGGCAGACCTAAGCAACGCTGATCTCAGCAGCTTCAGCCTGAACAATGCTGACTTCCGCGAAACCGATCTGAGCGACACCACATTAACTCGTACCAACCTGAGCGGAGCAATGTTGTTTCAAGCAAACTTGGGTAGAACAGACGCAAGTTTTGCTAACTTCAGTGGTGCAGAGCTATTTCGAGCAAATTTACGCGAGTCTAACTTGTTGTTGGCAAACCTGAGTGGAGCCAAAGCCAAAGGAGCAGATCTGGGGTTTGCTGACCTCGTCCTAGCCAACCTGCGAGGGATTAACCTGAGCAATGCTAATTTAGGCAGCGCTGACCTTTCCTATGCCAACTTAAGTGGAGCAGAGCTAGCGTTCGCTAATTTTGCAGAAGCGAACCTGGCGTTTGCCAACTTGATGGGAGCAAAGCTGAATGGAGCAGACCTCAGCGGTGCTAACCTTACCGGGGCAGATTTACAAGGCGTTGACCTAAGCGGGGCAAGTTTGCGAAATGCCGATTTGAGCACGGCAAAGCTAGAGGGAGCAAACCTGTTTGGAGCAGATTTGAGTGGTGCGTTGTTGGCAGGGACAACGATGCCAGACGGGAAAGTTAGAAAATAAGCAATGATCTCTTTGCTTGTATAACCGCTTTGCTTAGGTAAGAGCTTGCCGGGGAGATTCTTGCGGCAATTTTGTGATGTCATCCCTTTGCTATGCTCCCTGTTGAAGCAGGCTTAGTTGAGATCAGTTTTTTATAAGAGAAATTGCAAAGCGTACTCATTATGAGTATGATTAACATATGGAATTGATAGCGGGGCAATCTTGAGTTTCAAGAATTGATCTTTCGACGATCGATCGCCTTTCTCTTCCAGCCTCTATGATCAAACCTAAGCTCTACAACAGAGAGGAAACCCGTAATGACAGCGACATTGACCCAAAAAGCAGCTTTAGTTGCAGCCCTCAACCGTGAACAAGCCAACACGCTTGTGGCATATCTCAATTACAAAAAATATCACTGGTTTACGTTTGGTCCTTTGTTCCGCGATGTTCATTTGCTGTTTGATGAACAAGCCACTGAAGTGTTTGCCATGCTGGATGAATTGGCTGAACGCAGCCTCATGATTGACGGCACTCCTGTGGGCGACCCCGCAGATTATTTGACTACGGCTACGGTCACCGCTTCGGTGGGACAACTTTCGCTAAAAGACATGATTGCTGAAGCGATCGCCACTCACGATTTGATCATTGAGGAAATGCATCAAGACGCTGAGGCGGCTAACAAGGCAGGTGATATTGGAACAGCAGATCTGTACACCCGTTTAGTGCAAGTCCATCAAAAACACCGCTGGTTCCTGCGCGAGTTTTTGAAAAAGGGTGATGGTTTAGTCTCTTAATCCGCAGGTACGGCATTATTGAATGCAAGGATCACCTCCCTTCAAAACCCCTTTCCTTTAGGAGAGGGGTTTGGGGAGAGGTTTCTAGAACCTAACCCCTAGCCCCTTCCCTAAGAGGGCAGGGGAACATGAGGAAAGAAGAATTATGACGGATGGGCAAAAACCGAACAAGCCGCTGTTTTCACGGCATTATCTGGAGCACCGGATTCAAGAGTGTCCAGAATGGCAGGTAGATGTAGCGGCTGGGTTTGAGGCTTTGGAAAAGCTCTATCTGTCTAAAAAGGATTTGTTACCGACGCTGAGTGAAGCGCACACTGAAGACGTTTTTATTAAGCCTGCGCTGGATATTTTAGGGTTTAGCCACATTCCGCAGGTGACGACGCGGGGCAAGGGCAGGGCAGAGCGACCGGACTATGCTTTGTTTACCAATGAGGGCGATCGCGATGAGGCTTATTCTCTTCAGAAGGATGAGTCGGCGTTTTATGCGCGGGTGAGGGCGATCGCGGAGGCAAAGTATTGGGAGCGTCCGCTGAGTAAGGTTTCGTCTAACGATCAGCGCGATATTTACAAGAATGAAAATCCATCGTTTCAGATTTCTAGCTATTTGACGGGAACGGGAGTCGATTGGGGGATTCTGACGAATGGGCGCGAGTGGCGGCTGTATTATCGGCAGGCTTCTTCGACGGCGACGGAGTTTTATCCGGTTGATTTGGTGAAGTTGTTGGAGGCGGGCGATCGGGAGCAGTTTAAGTATTTTTGGTTGTTCTTTCGGCAAGAGGCATTGGTTAAGGATTCGCAGGGGCGCAATTTTTTGGAGCGGGTGCGGGAAGGTAGCACGACCTATGCAACTCAGGTGGGGAATGAACTGAAGGCTTTGGTGTTCGATCGCATTTTTCCGGGTTTGGCAGGAGGATTTGTGGTGGATGCGACGCGGCGCGGTGAACAGGTGACTTCGGAGCAGGTGTATGAATCCACGCTGTCTTTTTTATATAAGCTGTTGTTTTTGCTTTATGCTGAAGCCCGAAATTTGCTGCCGATCGATCGCGATTATCGGGATCATAGTTTGATTAAGATGACGCAGGAAGTGGCTTTGGGCATGGAGCGTCAGAAGAAATTGAGTCAGACTTCTACGGGGCTGTACGATCGCTTGCTGAGTTTGTTTCAAATTGTCGATCGCGGTGATGCGGGGTTGGAGGTGCCGCGCTATAACGGTGGGTTGTTTCACTTTGATTTTAGTCAGCCTAGCGATCGGGTTGAGTATCGGGCTAATTATTTTTTGTCTCGCTTTAAGCTGTCGGATGCGGTGCTGGCTCCGGTATTGGATCGGTTAGCCCGTTTTGAAGGACAGCCGATCGATTATGGCTTTTTGGGGGTGCGGCAACTGGGTTCTATTTATGAGGGGTTGTTGGAATATCGGGTGGCGATCGAGGATGCGTCGGGCAATGTTCATCTTGAGAATGATAAGGGTGAACGCAAGGCGACTGGCTCGTATTATACGCCTGACTATATTGTGAAATACATTGTAAGTCACACGCTGAAGCCGATTTTGGAACAGCGGCAAGCGCGGTTTGGTGAACTGATGGCGCAGATTATCCAACTGCATTCTGACCTGGAAGATAAACGGCTGGGGGTGCAAAGTCTGAACGGATTGCGGAAGGATTTGCAAGGGCTGGAACGTGAGGCGCAAAGCACTTTACTGGATATTAAGGTGTGTGATCCGGCGATGGGCAGCGGTCATTTTTTGGTGGAGGCGGTGGACTATTTGACGGATGAACTGATTCGGATTTTGACGCTGTATCCTGAGCAAAATCCGGTGATGGAAATGCTGGAGCAGACGCGCCAGAGCATTTTACAAAACCTGAAACAGCAGGGGATTACGATTAATCCCGATCGCCTGGAACCGACGCAGTTGTTGCAACGGGTGGTGATGAAGCGCTGTATTTATGGAGTGGATTTGAATTTGATGGCGGTGGAGTTGGCGAAGGTGAGTTTGTGGCTGCATTCGTTTACGATCGGCGCACCGTTGAGCTTTTTGGATCATCATTTGCGGTGTGGGAATTCGCTGATTGGGACGACGGCTAGGGAAGCGGAAGCGGCGATGAGTCAGGAGTCTGGCGGGCAGTTTAATTTGTTGTCGGGTCCTTTTGTGGGGTTGCTGACGGCGGCAGAAATTATGCGGGGCGTGAGTGTGTTGAGCGATGCGACGTTTGCTGAGGTGGAACAAAGCGAAACTTTATTTCGATCGTTTGATGAAGCGGCTAAGCCTTATAAACGGTTGCTTGATATTTATGTTTCTAAGTTTTTTGGCTTGAAACGAGCGGAGCATTTTTTGCGAGTGTATGGCACGAATGCGATCGCGGCTGACTCTAAAACGATGAATGCAGCAGATGCCGCTGTTTATGACGATGCCCTAAAACTCAGTGACGAGAAACACTTTTTTCATTGGGATCTGGAGTTTCCAGAGGTATTTATTGATTTAGAAAATGCAAGTTGGAAAGAGCGTCCAGGCTTTGATGCGGTAGTGGGCAATCCGCCCTATGTCCGGCAAGAAGGATTGAGCGAATTCAAGCCCTTTTTTCAAGCTGTTTATGAAAGCTATAGCGGTGTTGCCGACCTCTACACTTATTTTTATGAGAAGGGACTAAAAGTATTGCGGCGAGGTGGATTTTCGTCCTACATTGTGACAAATAAATGGCTGCGGGCGGGCTATGGGGAAGCGCTACGACGGTTCTTTGCTGCGAATAGCCAGTTTGAAGAAATTGTAGATTTTGGTCATGCTCCAATTTTTGCCGATGCCGATACATTTCCCTGCATTGTGGTGGTACGAAAACCAATAACACCCAATGTTTTGCCTTTACCAAACATACTGCCACCCACAGACCAAACGGTGCGGATATGTCCGGTTCCTCGTGAAGCTCTAGCGGGAATTGACCTAGATGGCTATGTGAAATCAGAAGGCTACGATGTGCCCTGGTCAAGATTTAGCGAAGCCCCCTGGAGTTTAGAGCGTCCCGACGTTGGGGCATTGATGGAGAAGATTCAACAGAGGGGAGTCCCGTTAAAAGAATATGTTGGTTGCAATCCTTACTATGGAATTAAGACGGGTTTTAATGAGGCTTTTGTAATTAGTAACGATTTATGTAAACGTTTAACTGAGATCGAGCCTAATTGCATTGGAATTATCAAGCCATTTTTACGAGGACAAGATATAAAAAGATGGAATTCTGAATGGCATGACTTGTGGATGATTGTTGCACATAAAGATCTTGATATTGACTCTTATCCGGCAGTCAAGAACCATTTGAAAAAGTATAAATCTGAATTAAAAGCAAGAGCAGGAATCCAGGAATGGTGGCAGTTACAAGCATCACCAGCATTTTTGCCCCTTTTTGAAGTACCCAAAATTATTTATCAGGAAATTCAATTTCATCCATCTTATAGTTTTGATGATTCTGGATACTTAACAAATAACAAAGCATTCATACTACCTAAAAAAGATTTGTATGTGCTAGGAGTATTAAATTCTCCATTAATTTGGTGGCATAATTGGCGCTTTTTGCCTCACATGAAAGATGAGGCTTTGACACCTAAAGGTGAACTCATGGAAATTTTCCCGATCGCCCCACCCACCGACGAAATCCGTGAACAAACCGAACCCAAAGTTCAGCGCCTCATTGACCTCACCAAAACCAATCAGCAATCCTATCGTGATGTATTGGACTGGATGCAGTCACGTTTTGGAATTGATAAACTAGGGCAAAAACTAGAGCGCTTTGCCACCCTCAGCGAAGCCGAATTTTTAACCGAACTGCGAAAGCGCATTCCTCAGAAAGGCAAAACGGGCGATCCTTTAGGCGTAGCTGGGCAAAAAGAAATGAAACAATTCTATGGTGACTATGCCCTACCCATGCAGACCCGCAACCGAGAAATTTTGCAGCTAGAACATCAGATTTCTGATCTAGTCAACCAAGCCTATGGACTCACCCCCGAAGACATCGATTTGATGTGGCGCACTGCCCCACCCCGAATGCCAATTCAAAGGAATTCTCAAAATGCAACTGATGCGATGCGATCGCTTGATTGATGCGATCGTGTATCGATTGTATGGGTTGAGTGAGGAAGAGAGGGCGATCGTGGAGGGACGCGACAAATAGCGAGAAAAAGAACATCAATATAAGTATTAACGTCAAAGAAAAATCATCTACAAACTCTTAATAAAGGAGAACAACATGGAAATTGCCAAATTAGTAAACGATGGAAACAATCAAGTCGTCATTTTGCCAAAGAAATTTCACTTGGAAGGCAGTGAAGTCTACATTAAGAAAGTAGGGGATACAATCATTATTATTGCCAAAGATCATCCCTGGCAAACCCTATTTGATAGCCTCGAAAACTTCTCTGATGATTTCATGGAAGCCAGAGAACAACCTAATCTTCAAGTCCGCGAGGATCTATTTTGATGCAGTTTTTACTTGATACAAATATCTGCATCTACATCATCAAACGGAAACCTCAGCAAGTCTTAAATCGATTTCAAACGCTGAACATTTCTGATATAGGCGTTTCATCTATTACTGTGGCAGAGTTAGAGTACGGTGCTTATAAAAGCCAACGCATAGAGCAAAATCGAGTTGCACTGGGTCAATTCTTGACACCGCTTGAAGTTTTACCATTCGATGAGCAGTCAACCCAAATCTATGGAAACCTTCGTGCTGCTCTAGAGCATCAAGGTAACATTATTGGAGCAATGGATCTACTCATCGCGGCTCAAGCAAAATCGTTAGGATTGACACTGGTTACAAATAATACAAGTGAATTTTCGAGAATTCCCGATCTAAATCTGCAAAACTGGGTAGAGCCATGAAGATTGAATACTTTCCTGAAACGGATACATTGGCGATCGAGCTAAGAGGATGTTTGAAAAGTTATGGCAAGTCAGATTTTACGCCAATCGCCTCACCATAATCCGGATCATCGCCAGATAGATCAGAGTCTCTGAGGTCTGCGGAAGGTGTTCATAATCTTTGTTCAA